>OGUQ01002248.1_pt1 | contig 13770 bp, 9 predicted proteins | sample 1574701 | NCBI WGS metagenome assembly OGUQ01 (sample SAMEA2582087, study PRJEB24529) | metagenome | biome: Human gut stool | place: China | collected 2011 | reverse complement strand
ATGCGGATCGCCTTGGAGTCCGAGCAGCCAGGCGCAGTATCCGATGACTCGTTCGGGTGTGGCGCCATGCTTGCGAAGAATGCCCATGTCCAGTGATTTCTCGCGCTTGGCAAGTCGTTGCCCGCTCGCATTGTCGATGAGGGGGAGATGGGCGTAGGAGTAATCGGTGGAGCCGGTGAGGGCTTGCCGAATCCATATCTGCAGGGCGTTGGAGCGTAGCAGATCACGTCCACGAACGATGTCGTCGACGCCCATGGCAAGATCGTCTACGACGACCACCAGCTGGTAGGAGAACAGGCCGTCGGCCCGGCGAACGACCGAGTCGCCGATTTCGCGGGTCACATTGAATTCCTGATGGCCGAATACACGGTCTTCAAACGCAATCGTCGAATTCGAAGCGGGCATGGCGATGCGTAGGGAATGCCGCCTGCCCTGCGCAAGCCGTGCGCGTACTTCGTCCGGATTCGTCTCGGCGAGCCTGCGGCAGGTGCCGGGGTAGATCATGAAACGGTCGCCTTCCTGCGGTGCTGAAGCCGCGCGAATGTCCGCGCGTGAGCAGAAGCAGGGGTAGATCAACGGCGTTGCGTTTCCGGTGGCATCTGCGGTGACGGCTCCCGAATCGTCGATGGTGAGACGCTGCAAGGCGCGCAGGGCATCTTCATACAGACGGTGTCGGGCGGATTGATATACGGGCGCGCCGTCCCAGTCAAGGCCGAGCCATTGCAGGTCGTCCATGATGAGGTCGGCCGCTCCGGGGACGACGCGTGGTTCGTCGATGTCTTCGATGCGCAGGTAGATCGCGTCGTTGCTGCTGCGTGCGGAAAGCCATGCACCCAGCATCGCGTAGATGTTGCCGATGTGCATGCGGCCTGACGGCGTCGGAGCGAAACGGCCTGGCATCGTACCTCCTTGAGTGGTTGGTCATACAGGACTCTACCTTCTCCTCCGGAAAGGAAGCGATTCACATAAGGGGTGAGATGGGGTGAATTGTATGATAAAGCGTTGAATCGATTGTGTGATATAGCTTACACGAGGTTTAGCGCGTAGCGATACGGGTGGTTTTGCCCCCGTCATTTTCGAGTTTCTGATGATAGGGTGAACCGTCCAGAGCACGTAAGCCGTATCCATGTCGCGCGGCGCGTAAGCGGAGTCAACGGTAATGACAATGTGAAAGTGGGTGGAACATGACGAGAAGACGATTCAGTCAGACGGAAGTCGAATACCTACGGTCGCTGCCGGCGGTCGAGGCGGTTACGGAAAATCGCATCACGTATTCGCATGATTTCCAAGTCAGTTGCATGAGTCGTTATCTACAGGGTGAGCGACCGAGCGTGATTTTTACGTCGGCCGGCCTGAGCCCCATGATCGTCGGGCATAAGCGTGTGGAACGCAATATCGCGCGTTGGAAGCATGATGATGAGATCATGAACGAGGCCAAACGGCCGGGTGCGATGGCCGTGATGCCGACCGATGCGCGTAACCGCCTCATCACCATGCAAATGGGGCAGATCCAGTCGCTGACCTGCCAGGTGATCGCGTTGCGGCAGCGTGTCGGGGAGCTTGAGCAACGGTTCGAAACCATCGAATCCTGAGTCGTGGAAACATTCGTGCAATGCGGCAACATGCTGACAAGGACTGAGTGCCTACTAGACAATCAGAAACCCAAGGGGGTTAACCCCTCGAAATTTTCCTCGAAATGTCTCAAATTATGGAATATGCCATAACAATCAAGGCATTTTGAGTCATAAAGAAACTACAGACGGAGTCTTGAAGTCCCCCTTCTACTGTCGTCTGATGTTAGCCCGTACGACTATTGCCGACCGCTTTATCGCTTCACTTCAGACCGTCGTACGGGCTTCTTCTTACTCTGGTAGAGGTAGTTGGGATTGAACGCAAGAGGCTGAACATGACTGCATATATGGACCATAAGAATCTTGCCAATGAGGTGATCGACGGTGTGCGTGCCGTGCAGATCGCCGATGGCGTGCACCGTGTACTGGACCGCATCGCATCGGCGGAGCAGCATGCCGGGCGTGACGCAGGTTCCGTACGCCTGCTTGCCGCCACGAACCGCAACCTGCCGGAGATGGTGGCTCAGTCGCTTTTCCGTGAAGACCTGTTCTACCGCATTAATACGATACAGATCGAGATTCCGCCTCTTCGGAACCGGCGGGAAGATATCGCCCTGTTTGTCGATTATTTCCTGAAAAAATATACAGACCTTTACGGGCGGCCGGGGCTAATCCTGCATCCGCAGGCGTTGGAGAAGCTCGCTAACTATGACTGGCCCGGCAACATCCGGGAATTGCAGCATACGATCGAGAAGGCGGTGATCCTAGCGGAAAAGAATGTGATTCGTGCCTCCGACCTCTTTATCCGTCCGGGAAAGGCGCTCTCTTTTAGCGAAGTACCCAATTTAGAAGAGGTGGAGCGGCAGGCGATCTTGGCGGCTATCACCCAGAATGAAGGGAACCTGACGGCTGCGGCAGAGCAGTTGGGCGTGAGCCGGCAGACTTTGTATAATAAGATGAAGCGTTTCAACCTCTGATCCCCCGCCGATATGTTCAGTGCCCGTCTATACATACGCATTCTTTTGCAAGTGGTTGCCATCGTACTGGTGGCGGGCTTGGGCGTGGCCGGCATCGTTACGGGGCGGGCAGTCATACTGGGTTTCGTGGCCCTCTTTATCGCAGCGTGGCTGATCAGTCTCCTTGTCTATTATCTCAACGCTTCGAACCGGAGGATACAGCTTTTCCTGGATGCCATCGAGGACGACGAATCGATGCTCTATTTCCCCGAAGACATCGGAAGCCGGGAACAGCGTCGCCTGCATGCCGCCTTCAACCGCATACACATGTTGATGACCGAGAACAGACGGAAGGCGTTCGACCGCGAACTGCATTGCAAGGAATATGAATCGTGGGATAAGCTGATGCATGTCCTGACACACGAAATCATGAACTCCATCGCTCCGGTCGTCTCCCTCTCCGGCACGCTCCTTTCTTATTTCCGGACGAAAGACGCGCCGAAAAGCAGCGGGGAGATCACCGATGCCACCATCCGCAAGACGATACGGGGATTGGATACCATCAAAAGCCAGGGGCAAACCCTGATGCATTTCACCGAATCGTACCGGCAGTTCGCTTACCTGAAGCAGCCGGAGCCTGAGCCATTCCCGCTCACGTATCTGCTGCAAAACCTGCAAACTCTGTACTTGCCGGATATGCAACGGCAGCATATTGATTTCTCCCTCGTGCTGTTCCAGCCGGAGATAACGGTCCATGCAGACGAAAAGCTGCTGTCACAAGTCTTGATCAACCTGCTGAAGAACGCTATGCAGGCACTCGAAGGGCAGGCGGATGGAAAGATCCGTATGGAAGTCGATACGGAGAAGAATCAATTGCTTATCCGGGTGACGGACAACGGTCCTGGCGTCCCTTCCGACCTGATAGAAGATATCTTCGTCCCCTTCTTCACCACCAAGGCTACGGGAAGCGGCATTGGGTTGAGCCTTTCCCGGCAGATCATACGGATGCATGGAGGAGAATTGTCGGTGGCTTCGCTACCTTACCGGGAAACCTGCTTCACGGTTTCTTTACCTGTAAAGCCTTAAGAATTACCGTCTCTTGATTTCTACCCGCGAAGTGAGCGGATAGCGCAAGCCTTTGGAGGACTTATAATAGACTTCGGCCGCACCGATCTTCAGTTTGGCGCGTATCTTGATCGGGATATGGTTCTCGTCGTCGCCGATCCAGATCTCGGCGGCTTCCTTGCTTTGGGTAAAGGCGTCGTCGTAGATGTCGATATAGAAATGGCGGGGTCTGTACTTCAACGTCTCACTTCGTTCAACGATCTGCTGCCCGGTATAGCGGAAACTGATGTTGATGCGTTCGCGTCCGATCGCCACTTGGAAAGGGAAGCTCTCACCGCTTTTCATCTTGTCCCAGTCCAGGGAACGCAGATACATCGTTGCTCCCAGCATGTCGAACATGTGTGGGTCTTCCGTCACGAGCATCGTGTCGATCTTCGTGCGGGTGGGCGTATAACGGTGGGAATGAGCGAGTATCTTCTTCCGGTCGTAGGAGAAACGGATGTCGTCTATCAGATAATAGTCATTCTCGTTTACCCGCTTCTCACTCCGTAGAAGCAGCATGTCGGGGGTAAAATGGCAATCGATCGTATCTCGCATCTTATAGACCTTTTCGATAATGCCGGAGGTACGGAAGATAAGCCGGTAGTGATAGGACGGCTCGCCCTCGTATTCCGCGTCGCGGATGGAAAGGGTGGCGTGGCCTGCACGGGGCATCAGAAGGCCCCATTTGAAGTATAACTCATACTGCACTTCCTCGCCGGGGCTGAACCTGTGGCGGACTGGGATTTCCTGCGCTTTCGCACACACGGCCGATAGCAATAGCAAAAATATCAGCCACAGGCGGACGATGTCAGAACGGCATTCCCATGTTGCCGCCGCTATTATTCCTTGACGATGATTGTTGACTTTCATCTTTGTAGTTTCTTTTCTTCTTGGTTGCTTCCTTCGGCTTATTCTTCGTTATCTCAAGAGGCTTTTGCTTGGCCAGCGGGGTGGAGTTGACATTCCATGTCTCTTCGACCTGCCAGTTCTGCATGATCTCGTACATTTTGGGAGAATAATAAACTTCTTCGGGCTGTCGCTTTTCGATATAATTACCGGTATCCCACACTCCGTTGCCGTTTGTGTCGATCACGATACGGGCATAATACTTATCGGGCTTCAAGTCCATGAAGAGTACTCCGCCGTCTTTTACTTTCGCTTTGCGGACAGGGGCGTCTCCACTACTGAGCAATTCGACGAAAGCGGTCGTGTCCACACCGTTGATATTGAGATAGAGATGGCCGTATTCGTCTTCTTTCTTGATTTTGAACTCACCGGTAAAGAAGTCGTTCCACTTCCCGTAAAGGCTGTGGATGGCGGCGGAGTCCACTTCGATGCGGTATTCTTCCCCATACTTCCACGGACGTCTGATAAAATAGTTCAGGCTGTTAGTCGAATCGGGGAAGAAGTCGAAATCTACCGTATTCCAAACGGTATCGATCTTTTGGTCGAGGAAGAACATCTCTTTGTTGATATCCAATACCGGTTCGTTGAAGGTTACGGATATCGTATCGAACAAGTCCATCGAACCGGGAGCGTCTACTTGCATGCCTAAGAACACGATCGGATCGGGTTCGTCTTTCTTTTTCTTTTTTTTCTTTTCTGCCGGACGGCGGCGCAATACCAGTTGGACCGTGTCGGTTTGCGGGCGCAGGATGTTCAGGGAGTCGCTCTTCGGATAGGAGACCTGCACCTGCAGAGTGTCCTGCTTCCAGACGGTCGAATCGGCAAGCCAGTAGTTAACGGCCGCGCCGCCTTCCGTCTGCTGCACAAAATACCAGGTACTGTCTTCCGGGGTGAAATTGATGGGGACAGGCACCGGTACGGTGTCCAGCTTCGTATTGAAACGCAGCGTAAAGTATTTCTCGTCCGGGCGTTCGGGCTTTACCATATACTGGCGTTCGAATTTCTCCTTGAACAGGCGGAGTTCGATGTTGTCCGGGAAGAAACGGGTGTAACCGACCGTCCGGATCGTATCGATCGTCAGGCTGTCTTTCCAGGTCGTATCCTGCCGGGTCGTCAGTTCGAAGGAAGGGACGATGACGGAATCCAAGAAAGCGATGTCTTCGCCGGGTTGGTCGAATTTATAGTCGCGGTTCACATCGTTTAAGGCAAAAATATGATAGGTTCCAGGAGTGATATTACGAATCGTGAACTGCCCTTTGTCATTCGTACGGGAAGTACGGACGAACGGGAGTTTCACGAATGCGGAATCTTCCAAATTGTTGTGCAGGCCGATCGTAATGCCTGGCATCGGTTCTAGATTCTCGGCATTCAGCAAGACTCCCGAAACTTCGAGTGTGTCGATGATGTCTCCGGTAGAGAAAGCGAAAGAGAAGTTTTCGAACACGTTTTTCTCATTATTGTCGGAGATGGAATTGGTGAAGTCGATCGTGTAGGTCGTGTTAGGTTTCAACGTGTCTTTCAATTCGATCACCGCCTTCTTTCCGGCAGAGCGGATAACCGGTAGTTCCATCTGGGGCGGAGTGATAATCACGTTCTCCGAAGGTTTCTCGATCTGGATCAGCTCGTCAAAGAGGATTTCTATCTTTTTACCTGTATAATTAATCTGATTTGGGACCGGTGTACTGCTTACGAATTTGGGAGGTGTTTCATCATAGGGTCCTCCGTTCGGACTACCGATATTGGCACACGAATAAATGACAGTCAACAGCAGCATTCCATACAACAAGCGGAATGAATTTCGTATATATTTAGTATCCATTTATGTCTATTTCAAATACATTCGACAAACACGTGCAAAAATAGGGAAAAATCCGGTGAAAATTAGTAGGGTATCCTGCCATTAATCAATCTTTGCATTTAAACGGACTTTTGTCCGATTGTCGTTTTCAACATCCTGAACCCGATCCTGCAATACAAACATTTCTTCTTTTCGCAATATTCGCGTTTTAATTGGATCAAAGCCTGGCTGTCGCCAGCGTGGCGGACGGTGATACCGGCGTTGTAGAAGGTGGTGACGATGGTGTTCTTTTCCGGAGGAATACTTTCTAAAAGGCGGGTAGCACGTTCGCAATATTCGGGACGTTTGTTATGTAGGCCGTAGGCAAAGAGCATCGGAACGACCGTGTTTATCAGTAGGATGTTCAGGGCGTTTTCGCCTATGGTCTTTTCCTTTCGGGGAGAAGCATACCGGAAATGATAATGTGTCTCCCAATAACCGGATGGAGGAATCCTGAAATACTTTTTGATCTCTCCGGTGCTCCTGGCTTCAAGAATGGCAGAAAACAGAGTGTCGTACCGTACCCAAAGTGCGGCTAACTGTGCCACTTTCAGATACGGAAAGTTGACAGGCCGTGTCCGTAGGTTCTTAAATACGAAATCTTCCATTGGTGACAGGCCGAACTTATGGCGTAAAAAATCGTATTCCCGTTGCAACAAGCGGTAGTAATGATCGTCGTTTTCCTCCTCTAACATTCCTGCCTGTCCGAAAAGCATTGCTTCTATCTGCGAATGGCTGTTCCGCTGTTTTTGAATGCAACGAAGCGGCAAGCTCTTTGCCAGCCTTTCAAAAGCATCATTATTCACACCAAAGCCGAAGTTTCGGGTTAAAGTAATATAAAAAACTTCATTCCAGTCTGTCTGATACGCATCCAAAAGGAGGAATATGTCATGTGTTTTCCGTTCCAGCCGCTCGCTTAGCAAGGCTTCCATCCAACAGGCTATATGCAAAGGAGCGATCCCGGTTATGTGATCGAGGCACGGAAGAGCCGCCTCCCGGTAAAGCAGCCAGTCTATACTGCGGAGAATATTTTCCGGAACAGTCAGGAGCATTTGTGGAATCGGGTTTCCGTTCGTTCGAACTGGCTGGAAATCATTAAAGCCTATAATGTGAAGGATTACACAGTCGTATGCCTTATCCGTATCATGATGATGGAGCAGCCAGTCGGAAGATTTATCATGAATTTCGACACTTCCTACCCATAGCGTTCCGTCTATTTTGATCTTCGCATTGAAAAAATCGGGACCTGCATCCGTATTCTGCATTCCGGGATCGATTACCTGGACGGGACGTCCCTCTGTTGTTATCAATGGTGTGGCCGCGTAAAGTTTGTATTTCCAAACATAATGTAATAAACGTTCCATCTTTTTTCAGAGTTAAGATTTATGTCCCAAATCTAAGCATTATTCTTTATATTTGCAGCACGTTATCAGTTGAAAGTTGAAAAATTAAAATTGAAAGTTAAATATATAAGTATGAAGATTGCACTTATCGGTTACGGAAAGATGGGAAAAACTATCGAGCAGATAGCACTTGGAAGAGGACACCAAATCGTGTCTATCGTAGATATCAATAACCCTGAAGAAATACACTCCGACAAATTCAAGAGTGCTGACGTCGCGATCGAGTTTACGACTCCGGCTACAGCATTCAACAATTATATGCAATGTTTTGCAGCAGGCATTCCGGTTGTTTCCGGTACGACAGGATGGCTTGACAAGATTGGGCAAGTCAAAGATATGTGCGAAAAAGAGGGTAAAACTTTTTTCTATGCCTCCAATTTCAGCATCGGTGTAAATATATTCTTCGCTATCAACAAATATCTGGCAAAGATTATGAATAATTTCTCCGCTTACGATATCAAAATGATGGAAACTCACCATATCCATAAATTGGATGCTCCTAGCGGAACAGCTATCACACTGGCGGAAGGAATCATTGAAAACGTGGATCGTAAAGACCGCTGGACTTTGGAAACGGCTGAGAAAACAACCGATATACCTATCCATGCCATTCGTAAAGGAGAAGTTCCGGGTATCCACGAAATCACATACGAGTCGGATGTCGACACGATCAGCATCAAGCACGATGCGAAGAGTCGTGCCGGATTTGCCTTGGGCGCTGTTATTGCCGCCGAATTTACTGCTGGAAAGAAAGGTTTCCTCGGAATGGATGATATGCTTAAATTTTAATTAATAACAGAAACAAATGAAGAAGTTTTCCAAGAAACAATGGATTAAATTCAGCATAGCAGCCGTTCTCTACCTGCTTTTCACGCTTTGGATGCAGAATGCCTGGTTGTTGTTGGGCCTGATTGTCCTTGTCGATATTTTTCTGACCGGGTATATCCCTTGGGGAGCCTGGAAACGTACCAAGAATCCGCAGGTACGCAATGTGTTGGAATGGGTGGATGATATCCTGTTTGCATTGGTTGCCGTCTATTTCATCAATATCTTTATTTTCCAGAATTACCAGATTCCCAGTTCCTCGCTGGAGAAGTCCTTGTTAGTGGGTGACTATCTGTTTGTGAGTAAGCTCAGCTATGGACCGCGCGTGCCGAATACGCCGGTCGCTTTCCCACTGGTACAAAACACATTACCCTTCTTCAACTGCAAGTCATATTTGGACTGGCCGGAATGGGACTACAAACGGGTGAAAGGCCTCGGTCATGTGAAACGGAATGATATTGTGGTGTTCAACTTCCCTGCCGGCGATACGGTTGCACTAAAAGTTCAGAATCCGGATTATTATCATTTGGTAGAACAATACGGACGGGAAGCCATCCTGTTGAATAAAGCGGATTTCGGTGATGTGATCTATCGCCCTGTTGATAAACGAGAGAATTATGTCAAACGGTGTATCGGTATGCCGGGCGACACGATCGAGATTCGTGACAACCAGGTCTACATCGATGGTGTTGCAGCCAAGAATCCGGAAAAGATGCAGCTTAACTACTTCGTCGAGACGGATGGCTCCATGTTGAGTGAGGAGCAGTTCCGTTTACTGGATGTCAGCAAAGCCGACCGTGTATTGATCGATGGAAGCTATAATCCCCAATATATGTCTATGTTGAATATTCAGCCGAATGCCAACGGGCAGTATAACCCGATTTACCATTTCCCGCTGACTCAAAAGACATTGGAAGTAGCTAAAAAACTTCCGGTCGTGAAACGTGTGGTTCTCGAACCGGATCCCGTAGGAACCGATTCCTATTATCCGGTTGACTACCAGACCGGATGGAGTCGTGACAATTACGGACCACTATGGATCCCGAAGAAGGGAACCACGATCCCGTTGACGGAACGTAATATAGCCCTTTATAAACGCTGTATCGTCAATTATGAACATAATAAATTGGAAGTAAAGGATAGTAAGGTTTACATCAACGGCAAGCCGGAAACGACCTATACGTTCAAATACGATTATTACTGGATGATGGGTGACAACCGCCACAACAGTGCCGACAGCCGTTCCTGGGGTTTCGTGCCGGAAGACCATATCGTAGGTAAGCCGATCATGATCTGGCTGTCACTGGATAAGGATCGTAGCTTGTTTGACGGCGGTATTCGCTGGAACCGTATGTTCCGTTGGGTACACCCGGATTAAGCAAATTTCTATGGGGAAAAAGATTCATAATAACATAAACGGGGCGGGTGGACGTAAAAGTCGCCTCTACGTGAGTTGGGTGGTAACGATTGTTATCGCCTTTCTCATTGTTATACCTGTCCGCCGTTTCTGTATCGAATCTTACCGGATATCAACGAGTGCGATGGAAGATGCATTGCATCAAGGCGATTATATCTTGGTAAATAAATTGCCGTTTGAAGGAAATCCGGGACGGAACAAGGTCGTGCTGTTTACCAGTCCGCTCCTGAAAGACACGGTGAGTACCCCATTGTTATTGAGCCGTTGTATCGGTATGCCTGGGGATACTATCTTGGTGAGTGGAGACGGGTATGAGGTGAACGGGAAGCTGCTACCTCACTCTCCTCGTGCGCTTAACACCTGTTTCATTACCCAGAAGAGTGCCGCCGATTTCCTGAAAGCGCTGCAAAAGTTGAGCATACCTGTGCGGAACTGGAAGAGCGAGACGTTCGGTTTTTCTTTTTCCCTGACTTCTTTCGAAGAATATCAATTGCGTGAAGAACTGACGGAAGAGATGAATATTCATTTTATCCGGAATCAGTCTGCTCCGTACAAGCTGGTTGTTCCCCGTAAAGGCCGGGCATACCGCCTGGATGAAGCTGCCCTTGTCGCTTGCAAGGAAGCGATATTGGCCGAGGCCGGAGAAAAGGCTGTTTTTCGTGACGGAAAGCTATATTTAGATGGAAGGGAAACCGCATTTTTCTTCTTCGAACAAGATTACTACTGGATGCTTTCCGACAATGTAAACGAATCGGTCGATTCCCGCCATTTAGGCTTTGTTCCGCGTGACCATATCATCGGAAATGCCTGGTTATGTTGGTTCAGCCGTGACAAACAACGAATCTTTAAACCCGTAAACTGATGATGCAACCCGTTTATATTTCTACTACCTATTTGGGGCCGGTCCAGCAATATTGCAAACTGTTCCAATATCCGGAAGTACACTTGGAAACAGCCGAAAACTACCTCAAGCAAACCTTCCGGAACCGTTGTACCATTGCCGCCGCCAACGGTCCGTTAGCTTTATCTATCCCCATCGTGAAGCCGGACACGTTGAAGTGTTCGACCAAGGAGATCCGTATCTCCGATCATGGGAACTGGCGTCACCTGCATTGGAACGCTTTGGTTTCGGCTTATAATATGAGTCCGTTTTTCGAATATTACGAAGAGGACTTCGCTCCTTTTTACGAGAAAAAATATGAGTTCCTATTCGATTACAATGAGGAATTGCGTCAGTTGATCTGTCGCCTGCTTGACCTGCATCCGAATGTTATTTATACGGAAGAATACCAGTCCGAAGTGCCGAACGATTTCCGTGAGATCATCCGGCCGAAACATGAAGGAGAAGATCCGTCCTTCTCCCCGAAACCCTATTATCAGGTTTTTCAGGGCAAGCACGGATTTCTTCCGAATATGAGTATTGTGGATTTACTGTTCAACATGGGACCGGAAGGGCTGTTGGTGTTACGTGATTCCATTGTAGTATCGAAGCAGCCCTGATTGAGAATCCTTCAGTTCTTTTTCATCGTATAGTTTTTCACCCCTAACGAATCGTATGCCTGTAACAAGGCCTCGTCGTTATCGGAAATCATCAAAAGTTTGTCGTTTTCTTTCAGCTCCGTGTTGCCTTTCGGGATGAAATAATGTCCGTCTCTTTTCACCATAACGGCAAGGGTGTGGTCGGGCAAGGTGAGTTGCATCAATTTGTTTCCATGAGAAAGGACAGCAGGAGTGATGTCTATTTCACTCATGGCACTCTTAATATCTTCCGGCAATTCGATACCGAACACATCTTTTCGCTCCGGCTTGTCGACAAGTCCGAGCCATTTGGCAGCCTGTGTTACGGTTGTTCCTTGTATCAATAGGGAAAGGATCGTGATGAAAAACACGATATTAAAGATCATGCCTCCATGATCGACTCCGGCAATCCAAGGATAAGTTGCGAAGATTATCGGAACTGCTCCACGAAGTCCCACCCACGAGATATATAGCTTTCCTTTTGTTGTAAAGTTTTTAAATGGAAGCAAACACAGGAAAATCGTTGCCGGACGAGCTATCAGTATCATAAATACTCCCACTAAAAGGCCTACTGGAGCGACTGGCAGCAACTCGTGCGGGTTCACCAACAGACCTAACGTGAGGAACATGACGATCTGCCACAGCCAGGCAAAACCGTCGAAGAAAGTTCCCATACTCTTTTTATGCACAATCTTAGCGTTCCCCACGACCAGGCCGGCAATGTACACGGCCAGATAGCCGTTCCCTTTACATAAAGTAGTCGCCGAGAAAGTGAAGAAAGCAGTTGTCAACAATAAGATCGGATATAAAGACTCGTTGTCCATATTGATCTTGTTGATCATCAGAACGGCCAGCTTACCTAACAGGAAACCGGCTATCGCACCGACGGATAGCTGGACGAGCAATTGCAGGACAGCTTCCTGCAAGTTCATACCCCCGACCTGTATATAAGCGATAATAAGCAAGGTAAGCATATATGCCATCGGGTCGTTGCTACCGCTCTCCAATTCGAGGGTCGGACGCAGGCGTTGTTTCAAATAAACCCCTTTGCTCCTAAGGATGGAAAAGACGGAAGCAGAGTCTGTAGACGACATCACTGCCGCCATCAGCATAGATTCGGCTACCGTAAGCGTTTCATAACCTGTAGACCACAAAAACACATAATAGATAAAACCTCCCGTTATAAGCGTCGTTAGCAATACTCCCACTGTTGCAAGGACAACTCCTTCCGTGGCTATCGGCTTGATCTCGGACATTTTAGTATCCATACCACCGGAAAACAGGATGATACTCAACGCCAACATGCCTATGAACTGTGCTGCACTGGGATTGCTGAACTGAATGCCTAAGCCGTCGCTGCCGAACAGCATTCCGACACCTAAAAAGAGAAGCAAGGCGGGAAGGCCGAAACGGAAACCGGCTTTACCGGCAATAATACTGAAGAAAAAGATAATCGAAGCAACCAACAGGATTGCTTCCGGATTCTCGAAGATTTGTAATTCGTGGAACATAGGCTGATAATAACGGTTTACTCTATACTTTGTCACTTCAAAGTAAAGAAAAAATAACGATATGCACAACAGCTTAACACTTAAAAGACAAGGTTATCTACTGACTAATAAATATATTCACTATATTTGTGCTGATAAAATTAACGCTATGATTAAAACAAATCTATTCCTACTATTGTTCGTTCTCCTCGCGGGAACTTCGTGCAATAGGCAGCAACATTTCATTTCGGACGATACGTTCCGCGCCGAAGTGGAGAATGACTTCCGGGCAAAGCAGGCCGCTCTGCCGGACGGAAACCTTTTTTCAGTCTTTAACCAAAAGATGACGTCCGACGAAAAAGAGGCGCTTACTTTCTTGTATGCCTATATGCCGATCGGAGATATCACGGATTATGACGGGCAACTGTATCTCGACAATATCCGCAGTTCGTTTCGTGCACGGGTGGAAATGCCTTGGGGAGACAGCATACCGGAAGACATCTTCCGCCATTTCGTACTTCCCGTGCGGGTCAACAACGAGAATCTGGACGAGAGCCGCATGGTCTTTTATGAAGAATTGAAAGACCGGGTGAAGGGCTTGTCCTTGTATGACGCCGTGCTGGAAGTGAACCATTGGTGCCACGAGAAAGTGATCTATACGCCGTCGGATGCCCGGACGAGTTCGCCTTTGGCATCCGTGAAGACCGCCTACGGTCGTTGCGGCGAGGAGTCTACCTTCA
>OGUQ01002237.1_pt1 | contig 13822 bp, 6 predicted proteins | sample 1574701 | NCBI WGS metagenome assembly OGUQ01 (sample SAMEA2582087, study PRJEB24529) | metagenome | biome: Human gut stool | place: China | collected 2011 | reverse complement strand
GTTTGTAAAACGGGCGACCGATGGTCGCCCCTACGGTTTATTTCAAAATCTGACACTCAACCGTACGGCAGATTTTGAATGATACGGAGTCAGCAACGACAAGGCACGGTTTATCCACTTCATCAATAATTTGAAACGCCGTCGAATAATCGACGGCGTTGTTTTTTGAATTTTTATGAAGATTAAGCTACTTTGCGAGCCTTTTCGGCTGCTCTTTCAAGTGCAAGCTTATAATCTTTTTGGTCAGTAAATATTTCGTTTTTATAAGGATTTTTCTTTTGTTCCTTGGCACGCTTAATAATAGAAGCGAATACACAAACATTAGCCACAAGAGCAATAATGGCAATTACACCTTGCATTGTAGGGTCTGCGTTTGTTGGCGGAACTGTAGGGTCCATATATCCGTCTGCATAAACGGATGTAAGAACCGAGAAGCGGCTCTTGTCTTGGAAAAGCGGAAATACCTGAGCAAACATACACCAAAGTGCAAGTGTGTTAGCTCTGTTTTGAATCCAACCGCCCTTATTCCAAAATGCATTTGCAAACGTAGGAGCAAGAAGAAGTGCAAGGCCGCAATACCAAGAGTGAGTAGGGAGATTATTATAAGTATATTCAAAGTTCCAAAGGTCATAAGCCAAAATATAGCACCATGTCATATCAGGCCACAGCATATCCTGCTTATTCTTTGAGGAATAAATACCCCACCAACCTGTCATACAGAAAATATTTATAATGCCGGCGATACCGTTCACCCAGTTCCACCAGCCGCCATAGAGCCATACATTTTCAGACGAAAGCCACCAGCCGCCTGAAATTCCGCCCTTAATTGCCGACTCAAAGTCAGAACCGACTGCGATAAGAATGTTGATAGCGACGATTGCAAACGGGAACACCTTAAACCAATTTTTTTTGCCGATGCCCCATTTATACTTAAGCATCATAAAGCCGATACAACCTGCTGTTGCCGCATAAAGCTTTGCATAATGGAACCAGCTGTTCATATGAACATAGGTATCATTTTGAAGTGCCCAATCATCTCCCTTAGCCGCACCGATATAAATTGCAATGAAATATACCGTCAGTGCTGCCGGTAAAACAAGGAAGCAAAAAATTCCGCCTGCTTTTGTTCGCCTTGCAATTTCATTCATAACGACGAGACCGACAAAGACCATTACCCAGCCGAGAAGTTGCCAGCCGGCCATATCGCCGTAAATTTGGAATAACATTGTCATTCCCCTCCTCTAAAAAAGTTAAATAAAAATCATATTATCAAGACAGAGCGCATTAATATGCTACCGTGCCTCAATTTCCTTTATCATAATTTCATTACCCGAAAGAAGATAGGTTTTTTCGCTTTGACAGTAAGGGCAAATTTTACCATACTCTACGGTTTTGTATTCGCCCTTGCAGCTTTCGCAATTCGTTACTTCCGGGATAACTTCTACCTTAAGTTCTGCCCCATTCATAAGCTCACTCTTTGAGCAAGCCCATTTCCAACAATCCTCAAGATAATCGTGGAGCACACCCGAAACCTCGCCTATTTCAACCGTAACAGACGATACCGTTTTAAGCTCATTTTCCTTGCCTACATCTTCAATTTCATTAATGATATGAAAAACTATACCAAGTTCGTGCATAATTAATCCTTTTTAGCCTTTTGAGCTTTTTTAATCTTGAAATTACGCTTAATCATATAAGGCAAAATTGCTTTCATCTTGTCATCTGAATTAACCATTGTGCTACATTCGGGATTATCTCTAAAAAGATGAATTGCATCAAATTCGCACTTGGTAGTACAAATTCCGCAGCCTATGCACTTATTTTCGTCAACAACGGATGCACCGCAGCCAAGACATCGTGCAGTTTCTTTTTTAACCTGCTCCTCTGTAAGAGGAAGATGAGCATCCTTAAACGAAGATTTAGCGTCAATTTTCTTATTAATATTCGGGATTTGACGTGAGGAATTATCGTAACTGTCAACAAGGATATCGTTCTTATCAAGCATTATGAAATCACGTCTGTTTCTGCCGACTGTAAGGCTTGCGTTGAAATGAACAAACCTATGGATTGACTCTGCACCCTCTCTGCCGGCAGCAATAGCGTCAATGGCAAAGCGTGGGCCTGTGTAAACGTCACCGCCGATGAAAATATCCTTTTGCGCTGTTTGATAAGTAAGACTGTCCGCCTGAGGAGCGTTACCTCTGCCAAGTTCTACCGCCTCACCGTCGATAAGATTACCCCATTCAATTGACTGACCGATTGAAAGATAAATACGGTCACATTCAATTGTTTGAGTATCATTTTCGTCATACTGAGGATTAAATTTGCCGTTAGCATCCTTAACACTTGTGCATTTTTTAAGCACAACGCCTGTCACCTTGCCGTTTTCTTCAAGAATTTCCTTAACGCCCCAGCCGTTGTTTATTTGAATACCCTCGTCCTCGGTTTCAAAAATTTCCTCTTCGCTCGCAGGCATTTCCTCTCTGCTTTCAAGGCAGAACATACCCAAAACATCAGCGCCGCAACGCTTAGTTGAACGTGCAACATCAACGGCAACATTACCACCGCCGATAACAACGGTTTTATTGCCTTTAAGGTCAAGGTCGTGATTTTCGGCAATCTTGTGGAGAATATCAACAGCGCTCATAACACCGTCTGCGTCTTCGCCGTCAACCCCTGATTTTCTTGAGCCTTGACAGCCAATAGCAATATAAAATGCCTCATATCCATCCTTGCGAAGTTCGTCAAGAGTGATATCCTTACCGACCTCTACGCCGCATTTAATCTCAACACCAAGCGCACGAATAATGTCAATCTCCGCCTCAACAACATCCTTTTCAAGCTTATATGACGGGATACCGTAAGTAAGCATACCGCCGGGTTTTTCATTCTTTTCAAACACTATAGGTCTGTATCCCGTAAGTGCAAGATAATATGCGCAGGAAAGGCCTGCCGGTCCGCCGCCGATAATGGCAATTTTATTTTTAAACTCGCCCCTATTTGAAGGTATTACTTTTTTAGGAATATATCTCGTTTTACTGTCAAGGTCCTTTTGAGCGATAAAGCGCTTAACGTCATCAATAGCAACTGCTTCATCAAGAGTTGCTCTTGTGCAAGCCTCCTCGCATCTCTTATTACAAACTCTGCCGCAAACTGCAGGGAAAGGATTATCCTTTTTAATAAGAGCCAAAGCATCGGTATATCTACCCTGAGCCGCCATTTTAAGATAGCCTTGAACTGCGATATGAGCGGGGCAGGCAGTTTTGCAAGGCGCCGTACCTGTATCATAGCAATTAATTCTGTTTTTATCTCTATAATCTGGCGACCATTTTTCCTTGCCCCATTTAACTGCATCGGGAAGTTCTTGCTTAGGATATGCAACAGCAGAGCCGTCTTTTTTGCAAAGCTTTTGACCGAGCTTAACGGCACCGGCAGGGCAAAATTCAACACACTTGCCGCAGGCTACGCAATCCTTAGCCTCAACCTTAGCCACATACGCTGAGCGTGACATATTAGGCGTATTGAAAAGTTGGGAAGTACGAAGCGCATTACATACCTTTACCTGGCAATTACAGATAGCAAAAATTTTATTTTCACCGTCGATATTGGTAATTTGGTGAACAAAACCGTTATCCTCGGCACGCTGAAGAATTTCCATAACCTTTTCACGTGTGATATAGTGGCCCTTATTTGTTTCAACAAGGTAATCCGCCATATCGCCGACACCGATACACCAATCCTCAGGGTCATCGGCACAGCCTTCGCCGCACATTGCACGGCTATAACGACACGAACACGGACCTGCCGCATATTTGCCGTCATATTTATCAAGCCAATGAGAAATATGTTCCACATCAGCAGACTGATTTTCCATTGAAATTGCCTTTTCAACAGGGATAACGTGCATACCTATTCCGGCGCCTCCCGGAGGCACCATCGGCGTAATTGCTTCAAGCGGAAGTTGAGTCATACGCTCAAAGAAATTTGCAACTTGCGGATGCTCACAAATATTATCCCATTTCATATTAAAGAATTCTGCGCTTCCGGGAACGAACATAGGAAGCATATATTGCTTTTCATGCTCCGGATTTTCCCAATTAAATTCAACAAGACCTATATTTGCCATTTCCTTAAGAAGCGGCTCAAGGTAAGCGGCACTTTTGCCCGTAGCTTTTATAATTTCCTTAAGCTTCATACCCTTGTGCACCTTCATCTTAAGGGCAACCTCTGCCATCTCGTCTGTTACAATTGAAGCAAGACCCCAATACTCAGGGTCGTTAACGGTAAGCTCTTTACCTACCTTTGGAAGCCACGGCAATTTATACAAAACTCTGTCTGTAATATGCTTGCCGAGTGCCAAAATCAACGCCCGTGCAGGCTCGTTTGAATGATTTTCATAATAATGCATCACTCTGTCATCGTACACCCTATCCTCAGGCGGCTTGACAGTATCGAATTTGTATTCATACTCCTTATTTGACATAGTATTCTCCCTCTAAAATATACGTCTTATGTCATAAATTACAATATCATTTTATATGTTTGTTAATTATTTGTCAATATACAAATAAAGGTAAAATGTCATATTCAGGAATGATTAATATTTAGTTTATTTTTTTATTCAAGGTTTTTAAAACGCAAAAAGAGACGGCATTTCTGCCGTCTCCAAATGCTTTAATTAAAGTGTCAGATTAGTCCTGTCCACCGAAGCCCCAGTCAGTACCACCGGATGTAGTAATAACATCAGCTGTCTGCGAAAATTCATTAACCTCTGACACCGGCTTTGTATAAAGCTCTTTCATTAGGTGTGTCCTCCTTAATTTATCAAAGCTCGCCTCCACCCCTTAAGGCAGAGGTGAAAGCTTTGCCAAATTGTTTTAATTAAGCATTATAGTCGTAAAGTGATGGCTCTGAATAGTAAGTATGAACATTACCATCTGCATCCTTAGTAACTACGAATGCTCTTGCGCCGGCAACGCCTGTCTTTGCAGTAAGACCGTAGTTCAAACCAAGCTGTGAAGCGTTGGTGTTGTTATAAATAACTCTAACCTTACCAGGATTTGTACCTGATGCAGTATTGCCAACGTTTTCAAGTGCAAGGTCAGAAGCTGTTACATTCTTACCGTATACGAAGCCCTGGCTAACTACTGTCTCATTATCAGCAACAGTACGTGTTGCAACAAAGAGAACGTCACAATCTGTAGCTGAAGGACGAGTTGTTGAAACGATAGCAACCTGAGTCTTAGAAGTGTCATCAGCCTTTGTAACTGCTGTGAGTTCGATATCCGAAGCACAGAAGAATGAGTATGATTCACCGTAACCAACTGTTGCGCCGTTTACTGTCCATGATGTTGCGCCTGCCTTAGTAACTGTTACCTTAGCGTCATATGCAACATTTTCAGCCTTGTCAGTGTAGTCAGTGCCGTTAACTGTGATTGTTGCGCCTGCAGCCTTAACTGTGTAAGTCTGAGTAGCATCCTTCTCATAGATAGCTCTGATGGTCTTACCTTCTGTAAGAGCGGTAATCTCATCGTTTGTAAGAGCCCAGCCCTTGAATGTATAACCAGGATAGATAGGAGCAGTTGCAGGAACCTTAATGTTTGCACCGCTTGCTACTTCCTGAGTTGATACAACGTTGCCGTACATATCAATGAATACAACTACGAATGTTGATTCAGCTGTTTCTGTAAATACAGGAGTTACCTCTGTATCAGCAACTGCTGTGAATGAATATGTTTCGTTAGTTGAAACGAGCTTGTTAGCAACCTTCCAACCTACGAACTCTGCACCCTTATTAGCCTGAGCTGTAAGAGTTACAGTTGAGTTAGCAAGAACCTTAGTAGTCTTACCGTTTGTTGCGTCCTCGCTGTTAAGAGTTGTTGTACCGTAAGCAGTCTTAGCAACTGTGATATCATAACCCTTAAGCTGAGGAAGAACCTTAGTTTCGAGAACCTGACCGCAAATTGTACAGCTTGTAACTTCTGAACCCGGCTTATCAAGTGTAGGCTCTGTTACAACAGGTGTACCCTTTGTGCAATCTTCTGTTACAACCTTAGCAACTTCGTCATAGTTAGCGTTTGCTGTTACAGCAGAAACTGCCGGCCAGCTATAAGTTGTATGGCTGTGCTGTTTATTACCTGCCGGTGTAGCAGCTGTATCAGCAGTATTTGTCTTTGGAGCTACAGGAGTAGCGCCTGCAGCAAGCTTCTGAGTATCAACTACAGTGCCTGCAGCGTTTGTAAATGTGATTGTATAAACCTCAACAAGAACAAGACCCTTAACTGCATCTTCAAGAGCAGTAGCAGCAGCAGTTACCTGTGCCTGATCTGTGTAAGCTTCAACCTTAGCCTGAGCGTTAGCTTCAAGAGCAGCTGTTACCTTAGCATAAGATTCAGCTGTGTACTTAGTACCGTCAACTTTCTTTGCAGCATCAAGTGCAGCATAGTAAGCTGTACCGTCAAGCTTATCGTCCTTAGTCTGAGTATCTACATGTTTACATACAGTACATGTTCCTGTAAGAACAGAACCTGAAAGAAGTGTATGCTTGCTTGTCTCTGCATAAGTAATGTTACAATCTTCCTCAGCTGTAGTAGCAACCTCTTTGTAAGTTGCATCTGCAGTAGCAGCTGATACTGCCGGCCATGAGTAAGTTGTTACTTCGTGCTTATTGTCGCTCTTATAATTTACAGTTGCAGCAGTATTTGTTGAAGGAACTGTTGGAGTATCGCCTTCTTTAACTGTCTGCGTATCAACAGTCTTGCCGTTGATGTCATTAAATGTAATAGTATAAGTCTTAGTTTCAGGTGTTGATTCCTTTGCATAATCTGTCCAAATTAATGCCCAGTTAGCAAAAGTGCTATCTGTATCGTCATGTGTAATAAGGAACAATTCAGGATTTACTGCATTACAGTTATTTGGTGCACCTGTACCGTCAATTGAAGTTCTGTAATAAGGCTCAAACTCTGTACCTGCAATATCTGTGTCAAATGTAAATACATCTGAAAGGTCACAATCCTGAAGAACTTCAAAACTATATACAAAAGAAACAATACCGTACTTACCGAATGGTTTTGTGCCGTCATCACCAATACCAATATAGTTAGATACTGACTGATCACCTGCTACAGCAGCCTTACCTGTAACTGCACCATAGAATGTACCATCTTCAACATTTACATTATTACCAGCAAAAGCTAATGCAGTCGGATAAAATTGAGTACCATCAGCGATACATCCTGCTGCACCTGATACAACTGGCTTCCAAGTATCACTACGTGTTGGCTTTGAAGAATAGGCAGCCGCTTTAAGATAGTCCTTATTAAACTTACCCTTGAACTGACCGTTTTGAAGAACGTCAAAACCACCAAATTCAACTGTTACAGCAATACGGTCGCCTGCTTTAAGCTTAGCCGGGTTAAGAAGGTTTCCGGCTTCCTTAACTGCTTCGTAAGTATGTGAAGCATCTACACCGTAATAATTATCGATATAATCTTTTACATAGTCAGTAACAGCGTTTATATTACCAGCTTTTTTATCAGCAAAAGCTTTTGCAATTCCTGCATTAGTGCCCTGTGAAGATACAGTGGCAGCAACTACAGGCTTATAGTCGTTACGGTGGTCTTCATAACCACTGTTAGCATAGTCTTCAACTCTACCTCCGGACTTAAAATTCCATGAGCCTTCAGTGTTATAGGACTCGTCACTGTTATAACTCCAATATTCAGGAGTTGACTGAAGCTTTGAAAGGCTTGTATCAACGCCATCATCAACCCACCATTTTCTGTTCTTAGTAACAGTATAATCTGTTGCACCGAACATATCAGGTGCATCAGGAGTACCTGCTAAAGCAGAAAACGGAACGGAGAATGCAACCATAAGAACTGCAAGAAGAACAGCTATTGCTTTTCTAAATGTCTTTTTCACTTAGAAATCCCCTTTATTTATTTTGAAAAAAATCACTTTATCTCTAATCCGCTATAATAATTGGAACTAGATGCACAAGCATAAACTGCTGTTGCATCGGCACCTGTTACAACGCCGTCACCGTTAAGGTCATAGTTTAAATCCGTTTGCTTTGAAGCAAAAAGATATACACTTGTTGCATCGGCAGCTGTAATTATACCGTCCTTATTAAAATCACATGCCATCATAGGAATAACCGCATTAGTAATATCGGCACCGTTTACGATAACGGTAACGTCATTACGAGCTATTGCATAATCAGACGAGATTGAAAGATAGTAGGTTCCGTCCTTTAACGAATCAATAGAGAAAGCGTTTACACCATCTTTAAGAGATGATGTGGTTGTACCGACAAGCTCGGTACGAGCTGAATCGGAATATACGTTAACCGTATATTCACCGTAAACAGGACTGTTGGCAGTATTGCCTTTCGCATCTGTCATAATAACAAGCGAACCGTTTACGCTATGACCGGTTGACGGTGAAACGTCACAGGTCATTAAATATAGAGAACCGGGATAATCGGCAGATTCGGTAACAAGAGCGTACTCATCGTCAAATCCGTCATTATAATTAGCCAAAACGAAAGTCTTATTTGGGTCTGTTGAAACCGAAATAACATCAGCGGCGTCACAATCCTTTGCAAAAGCAACCGAGAAGGTTGCAAGCAACGTGCCGTCCTTTGTTACAGATGAACAAGTGTCAGCATCTGAAACAAAGCCGAATACCAAATTAGAATCATTCGTTACGGTTCCCATCGAAGATACGCCGGCAACCTCATCAGAAAGAAGAGCCTTAGGCTCACTCTGCACCGATACATCCGAAGAATAGGTTGATGTAACCTGCACAACCGATAACTCGGTGACGCCCTCTAAATAAAAGCTGACGTCGTATGTACCGGCAGGTAACTTATCACCGTCGTATTGTTTGCCGTTAGAATCTGTGTATGTGCAATAAACGTTCGGGCTCTCCGTTCCGAGCGCAGCAGCATACGAAGTACGAGGAAGGCACACAACAAGCGCAACAAAAGCCAAAAACGCAAGTGTACCGAAAATAACACCTACTCGTTTTCTTGCAATTGTATTCATTGGTGTTACCTCCTTGTTGAAAAAAATTGCTTAATTTGGGGAGAAGCAGAATCGCCGTGAAGGGCAAAGACAAAATCGGTCAGAAAACATAAAAATATTAAACCAAGCAACTTTGGCAAAAGCCAAACACCGTGAAACACTAAATATTTACTAAACGAAACTGCCCATAGCCTCCCCGCCCAAAGCGGGCATAGTATATAAACGGCAAAAGCCGAATATATCAAGACAAAGCAAAGCCATAGCTCTGCTTAATTAAATGATAACACAAGTTATCGTAATTTTCAAGTAAAACTTCTTAGGGACTTTCGCCCCTAAGAAGTATAGAAGCTAATATTACTTAATAGTAACAGCAGGAAGTGCGATAGCAGATGATGCAATAGCATAAACAGTTGTAGCATCCGCACCGGTTACCGAGCCGTCACCGTTAAGGTCATAACGAAGATCAGCAGCCTTAGAAGCAGCTGAATATACAGCAGTAGCATCTGCGCCGGTTACATTGCCATCCTTATTGTAGTCACAAACAACCATTGCAATTGCAGGACCTGCAATATCAGCGTCACCAACAACAATGCTTACTGTACGTGCAAGAGCGAATTCAGAAGTAATTGTTACTGTATATGTGCCAGGTGCAAGGTCAAGACTAATCTCGTTTGCATCAGTTGTAAGGTCAAATGGCTTTTCAAGAACAGGAGTGTTTGCACTGTCATAAACAGTTACTTTATATGTTCCGTTTACGCCCTTATTGTTAGTAGCACCCTTTGAAGATGTTGCTACAACAAGTGAAGCAGTAACATTATGAGTTGACGGAGCCAATGACTCAACCGAAGGAACGATTGTAGTATTGCCTGTAACAGTAAGCTCATATGGGAATGCTGTTGCTGTATCGTCAAATGTAAGTTTGTCGCCGTTAACAGTAAGTTCAGGTTTAAGAGTATAACCTTCCTCTGCTGTTACATTGATTGAAACAACCTGACCCTTTTCTACAGCTACAGGACCTGAGTAAGCAACGCCGTCGATTGTTACTGTAGCACCTGCAACAGGAGTTACAGTAAGTTCACAGCTCTCAAACTCGGTAAGACCGATTTCAGCTGCCTGAAGTTCAGTATCAACATTGTAAATCTTAGCAAGCTGAGCGTCATAGTTCTTACGGTCATTGATATTGAATGTGCCGGAATTCTTATACTTATAAGAACCGTTACCATAGTTAGCAAGGTCAACTGCAGCAGCAAGAGCTCTCACGTATCTGTTCCAAGATGCTGATGAGTACTTTGTTGTGCCTTCGTTAACAAGCTTACCTGATGCATCAAATGAACCAAAGCGTGGGTTAGCTGCTACGCCATTCTTAGATACGGTTGCTTCAGTAGCAACTGTACCGTCCTCATTGTATGTAGCAGGTGTTGCCTTGAGCATTAAGTAAGCATTACCCGATGCGCACTTGATTTCATTTTCAAGCTGCTTGCCCTGGTAACCACGTTCAATAACTGCAGAAGCGAATATGTTAAAGAGTTTAACGTATTCTTTTGCCTGAACAGAAGATACTTCAGAAGCTGTGGTATAAGTAAACTTAGTACCTGCATTCTTGAGGTCATTCATAAGCTTAGCAGCGTCAACATAAGACATACCGTTTCTTTCAACAGTCTTGCCTGTTGTTGCGTCAACGTAATCAACGTCAACTGTATACTGCTGTTCAGCCTTCTTTGCATATTCTACCATCTTATTATATGTAAGAATATCAAAGTTAATTTCTTCAAGACCATTTCTAAGCTCAGAAATCTCATTGTAGAGTGTTGATGATGAGCTGATAAGGTGAGACTTAACTACGCTAAGAACATATTCAAGTCTGTCATTAGCCTGAGTAGCAATACCACGATTATCTACTGAGTCCATCTCGCCTGAGTTAGGAATGAGCTGATACTCAGCTGATGGGAACTTACATGCCCAATTATCGCCTGAGTTGCACTTTTTGCCTTCAGCATTTCTGTATACATATTGAACCTGATTATAAAGAGGCTCGTTATCTTTGTTTGTATCCTGAGTAGTTGTCGGTCTCTGCCATGGGCCGCCAGGATATGTATCGAGATCCCATTTTGTAGCATACTTAACTGAGTTAGTAAGGTAATAGTTACCGTCCTGACCGAGTGTTACATTTGCCAATGCAGCATCCTTGCCATTCTTAACATCTGATGATGTAAGCGGCTTTGGTGAGTAAATAGGCATTGTACATTTCTCATCGGAATAGTAAATTCCCTTTACGCCGCCACTGGTTGCACCTGTTGTAGCGTCTATTGTGCCGCCGACATAAGCAGTTGCTTTAACCGATTCAGGGATTGTGTAGCTTACCTGAGTACCCTTTACAGTAAATGTTACTGTTTCGTTAGAGGTTGAGTAAGGAACGTATGCACGATCGCCTGTTGCGGAAGTTGTAACTGAAGTTGTAACTGCATACTCTGTTTTATCTGACTGAGTAAGAGCTGATTCAGCAGTGTAAGGAGCTGACTGAACGCTAAGTACATTCATAAGAGCATCCTTAGCCAAATCATAAACTGAACCTATAGATGCATCCTCTTTGAAGTCGGATGTTTTATAGTTAGCCATGATATTGGCAAGTTCTTTATAGTTCTTATCAAGTGAGCCGGCTGAACCGCTTTCACCGATAACAAGCTGGAAGCTACCTGTCTTATAAGAACCTGAATTATAGAAGTTAACATTAACATCATAAGTGCCGGTCTTAACAGTAGCCTCACCGTCGAAACCAAACGGTCTGTAGTTATTAACAGCATTTGAACCAAATGTTTGCTTTGAGGTATTTATATAGATAGCATCAATACCGGTACCGAGTGTAACCATATTAAAGATGTTATCATAGTTATATTTACCACCGGTCTTAAGATACATTGTATCATAAATACCGCTTTCATTGATATGGTAACCGGCAATAATCTTAGCATCAAGTGCTTCCTGAAGAGTGAATGCAACGTGAGTTCTTGTTTCAATCTCCTTGCCCTCATTTTGCTTTGAAATGTTACCGATTTCCTCAGAAGTATAACCTCTGTAGTAGTCAACAGCACCAAGGCCGCTACCTGTAGAAGCGTTTGTACGGTTACGCTGCCATTCGCCGAACTCGCCTGAGCCTGCAGATGTTTCTACACGATAGTCATACATACCAATCTTAAGAAGATCACCTGTTGACTTATCCCAACGAGCAATAGCGTTATTTTCACCGATATCTACTGTTGTTAAATTAGAATCATCGAATGCCTTAGCTGCAGTAGTAAGGTTATTTGATTCATAGCCGGATTTTCTGTCAAAGAAGAATACACCGTCAATGCTCTTTTCCTTACTGCCGCCCTTCATAAAGAATGAATACTGAGCGATTTCGTTAAGCTTGTTAGAAGCGATAACCATCTTATCAGGATAGTTTGCAGAGATATTACCGCCGATACCTGTAAGAGAATGAACGGTTACACCGTTTTCTTCTCTGTCAGTGCCGTCTGTCTGCTGGAATGTAGTGTTGAAGTTATAATCAGCATCATAAAGAGCATTTCTGAAGCTTACTTCACTTGTAAGAAGCTTATAAGCTGTTACAGTATTGCCTCCATAAAGAACATTGCCCTGATCATCAACGATATCATAATTTACAACAACACGGCATGTGTTTGTTGTATCAGAACCTGAAACTTCGAACGGAACTGAAATATTAAGTTCAGCATTCTTACCCGGCTCAATAGGAGTTTCAGGGAAAGATAATTCCTCAGGAGTTTCCGGATTATAAACATCATATTGAAGCACGCTTGTAATCTTTACATAGTAACGTGAAAGCTGAGTAGGCTTGCCGTCCTTGATGTACGATGCATTGATACCTACCGAGTTGTTTGTAACAGTAAGTACATCATCATAAGGTTCACCTGAAGTACAGCCTGTTACTGTGTTAGAACCGAATGAAGCAGTAGCCATCTTGAGCTGATGCTGACCAAGTGTAGTCAATGCATTAGGAAGGAAGCTGTTAACTGCCTGTACTGCAAAACAGATACCTCTGATAATAGAATCAGAGTAGGTCTTAGGACCGTTTGTACCGTATCCGCCGAACTCTACAAAGTTACAGATAAGCTTTTGGAATGCACCCAAGCTCTTGCTTGTACCTGCGAGTACCTTAACCTGGAAGAAATCATCAAATGGATGAGCACTTGTAGCATCAGGAACGATTGTCTTAAAGCTCTGTCCGCTGTAACGTGCGCCAAACAATCCGTTAATGAGATCCTTAAGTAAATCATAAACTGTTACGACGATTGAAGTCTTTTGGATAGGCTCTGCAGAAACGATTGTAAATAACTGGTTAAGGAAGTTAGATACGCCGCAAAGACCTGTCTTTGAATTTTCTTTACCAATATCAAGGAATGAAAGAACAATGTTGTTCCAAATAAGTTCCTCTGAATTGAATTTAGCATAACCTGTACCCTGAAGTGTACCGAGAACAGGCATAAGCTTATTAGCTATTGCATTAATGTTTTCCCAAAGAGTATTCTTTGTTGTGATAAGGCTGTTGCCGTTTTCATCACAAATACCGAGGAGAGCACCTACGCCCATAGCTCTTTCGCCCTTATTTACAGCCTTCTCCATTGCATGGTCGCCACCGTAGTAGCAAACTACAGAATTAAGAAGGTCAAAGAGTGTTGTTTTAGAATCAACAGCTGCTGACTCTGTCTTCCAAGTATTGCCGTTTTCGTCCTCAAGAGGAACGTAAGCCTCAATTACATAAGCAACTGCGTCCCGAC
>OGUQ01002233.1_pt1 | contig 13839 bp, 10 predicted proteins | sample 1574701 | NCBI WGS metagenome assembly OGUQ01 (sample SAMEA2582087, study PRJEB24529) | metagenome | biome: Human gut stool | place: China | collected 2011 | reverse complement strand
GTTAGGTAAGCGTGTTGACTATTCCGGACGTTCCGTTATCGTCGTAGGACCGGAACTTAAGATTTACCAGTGTGGTCTTCCGAAAGAGATGGCAATCGAGCTGTTTAAACCATTCGTTATGAAAGAATTAGTGGCAAATGGTACTGCTCATAATATTAAAAATGCAAAGAAAATGGTAGAGAGACTTCAGACAGAAGTTTGGGATGTATTAGAAGATGTTATCAAAGAGCATCCGGTTATGTTAAACCGTGCCCCTACCCTCCACAGACTCGGTATTCAGGCATTTGAACCGATTCTGGTAGAAGGTAAGGCGATTAAGCTTCACCCGCTTGTATGTACTGCATACAATGCCGACTTCGACGGCGACCAGATGGCTGTCCATCTTCCACTTTCCGTAGAAGCTCAGGCAGAGTGCCGTTTCTTACTGTTATCTCCGAACAACTTACTGAAACCGTCTGACGGTGGTCCGGTAGCCGTTCCTTCACAGGATATGGTTCTTGGTATCTACTATCTGACACAGGAAAGACCGGGAGTAAAAGGAGAAGGCAAGTTCTTCAAGAACTTGAACGAAGCAATCCTTGCATATGAAAATGGAGTTATCACACTTCATTCACGTATCAAAGTACGTGTGACAAAGACAATGCCAAACGGCGAGACACTTACAGGAAATGTAGAATCTACACTTGGACGTTTCTTATTCAACGAGATCATTCCTCAGGATTTAGGTTTCGTAGACAGAAGCATTCCGGGCAACGAACTGTTATTGGAAGTTGATTTCCTTGTAGGTAAAAAACAGAACAAACAGATTCTTGAAAAAGTTATTAATACACATGGAGCAACTGTGACAGCAGAAGTGTTGGATAAGATCAAAGCGACAGGATACAAATATTCTACAAGAGCTGCGATGACAGTATCTATTTCTGAGATGACAGTGCCTCCTCAGAAACCGCAGATGATTCAGGAAGCACAGGATACTGTGGACAGAATCACAAAGAACTTCAAACGTGGTCTTATCACAGAAGAAGAACGTTACAAAGAAGTTGTTGAGACATGGAAGAATACCGATGATGCGCTTACAAAAGCTCTGCTTGACGGACTGGATAAGTACAACAACATCTTTATGATGGCTGACTCCGGTGCCCGTGGTTCTGACAAACAGATCAAACAGCTTGCTGGTATGCGTGGTTTGATGGCAGATACAACAGGTCGTACAATCGAGTTGCCAATCAAGTCTAACTTCCGTGAAGGTCTTGACGTACTCGAATACTTCATGTCTGCCCATGGTGCTCGTAAAGGTCTTTCCGATACAGCGCTTCGTACAGCCGATTCAGGATACCTGACAAGACGTCTTGTTGACGTATCTCAGGATTTGATCATCCGTGAGATTGACTGTGCGGAAGAAGGGGCAGAGATTCCGGGAATGTATGTAAAAGCATTCATGGATGGAAAAGAAGAGATTGAAAGCTTACAGGAACGTATCACAGGACGTTATGTATGTGAGACAATTTATGATAAAGATGGAAATATCATCGTAAAAGCAAACCATATGGTAACACCAAAACGTGCAGAACAGGTAATGAAATTTGGTGTGAACAAAGACGGTGGACCGATTACAGAAGTGAAGATTCGTACGATTCTTTCTTGTAAATCACACATCGGTGTCTGCGCGAAATGTTATGGTGCGAACATGGCAACAGGTGAGCCTGTCCAGGTTGGTGAAGCTGTTGGTATTATCGCAGCACAGTCAATCGGTGAACCGGGTACACAGTTGACCATGCGTACATTCCATACCGGTGGTGTTGCCGGTGGCGATATCACACAGGGTCTTCCTCGTGTCGAAGAGCTTTTTGAGGCAAGAAAGCCAAAAGGACTTGCAATTATCACAGAGTTCGGCGGAACTGCTACAATCAATGACACAAAGAAAAAACGTGAGATTATCGTCACAAATCATGAGACAGGTGAGTCGAAAGCTTACTTAATTCCATACGGTTCCAGAATCAAAGTTCAGGACGGAGCAGAATTAGGTGCCGGAGATGAACTTACAGAAGGTAGCGTAAACCCTCATGATATCTTGAAGATTAAAGGTTTGCGTGCTGTGCAGGATTACATGATTCAGGAAGTACAGCGTGTATATCGTCTTCAGGGTGTAGAAATCAACGATAAGCATATCGAAGTTGTTGTTCGTCAGATGTTGAAGAAGATCCGTATCGAAGAGAATGGTGATTCTGACTTCTTACCGGGAACAATGGTAGATACACTTGATTTTGAAGATACAAATGAAAGATTGATTGCAGAAGGAAAAGAACCTGCAGTTGGAGAACAGGTAATGCTTGGTATTACAAAAGCTTCTCTTGCTACGAATTCTTTCTTGTCAGCAGCGTCCTTCCAGGAGACGACAAAAGTTCTGACAGAGGCAGCAATCAAAGGAAAAGTCGATCCGTTGATCGGTCTGAAAGAAAATGTAATTATCGGTAAATTGATTCCAGCCGGTACAGGTATGAGAAAGTATCGTGATGTAAAATTAGATACAGAACTCGAGATGGATGATGAGATTACACTGGAAGATTTTGAAGAGTTGACAGAAGGTGTAGTAGAAGAGACTGCAGTGGATGAAACTTCGGAAGAATTTACAGAAGAAATAACAGAAGAAATAACAGAAGAGAATGCGGAAGAACTGACCGTTCAGGAATAGAGAAAAAGGAATGTGCTTTGCACATTCCTTTTTACAGTTAGAAAGAGTGAGAGGAGTTGAAACATAGTTTGGTGGGAGAATTTTCATATGACACAAAACTGTTATATGACGCTTTGATTCGGAGTACAGATGAATATATATATATATGTAATATGAAGAACGGAGTATATCGTTATCCTTCGGGAATGGTGAAAGAATTTCAGTTTCCGAGGGAAGTGATAAAAAATCCTCTACCTTATTGGAAAGAGGTAGTACATCCTGATGACTGGGAAACGTTTTATCTGTCGAATATGGAGATTGGGAAAGAAGGAAAAGATAATCACCTTGTGGAATTTCGGATTCGTGCAAGGGATGGTGAGTATCACTGGGTGAAATGTCGGGGATATCTCATGCGGGATGAGAAGGATCAGCCGGCAGTGTTTGCCGGAGTGCTCAGTAAACTTGACAGAAAGCCGAGAATCGATGCGCTGACTTCGCTTTACACGAGTGAAGTTTTCTCAGAGGATTTTGCGAAAATGCTGGAAGAGAATGCATTTGGTGAGATTGGAATGTTTGTCGTGGGGATTGACCGATTTCGTAATATCAATGAGGGATACGGAAGGCAGACAGGGGATAAGGTGTTAAAGACAGTGGCAAAATTAATTTTAGAGCTGGTTCCGGAGGGGATTCGTGTCTACAGGCTGGAAGGGGATCATTTTGGAATTCTTGTGAAATATCCGAATGAAGAAATTGTGAAAAAATTGTATGATGCAATACGCTCGCGCTGCCAGTGTTACCGGGGGAATGGAAAGAGGAGACTTTTGATGACAGTGTCGGCAGGCTATGCAGAATATCCGAAAGATGCAGGTTCCTTTGTTGATCTGTATGAGTATACGGATTATGCGCTGCAATATGCAAAGGAGAACGGAAGAGACTGTCTGGAACTGTTTTCCCAGGAAATGTTGGCATACAGATCCAGAGAACTGGATATCATCCGACTGTTAAAGGAAGACATCTCGGACAATTTTCGAGCATTTTCTTTAAAATATCAACCGATTGTGGAAGGTGAGACGAAGGAAGTGATAGCTGTTGAGGCGCTTTTGCAATGGGACAATCCTCACATTGCAAATTTGGAGTATGATGAGCTGAGTAAGTTTTTAGAAAAGAACAGGTTATTGAATCCAGTCGGACGATGGATGTTCCAGACTGGATGCATGGCACTGAAAAAGTGGCTGTCGGAGGGCTGGAATCTGTCTCTAAATTTGAACGTGTCTTATGCGCAGCTTTCGGACTGGAATTATATTCAGGAAATTATAATGATTGTAAAAAGCTCACAGGTTCTGCCGGAAAAGATTGTAATCGAAGTGGTGGACAGTTATTTTATCAGCGATATGAAGATTTATGAACAGGCTGTCAGAGCTATCAAAGAAAGCGGTATGAAGATCATGCTGGATGATTTTGGCGCAGATTACGCATCGATCGGTCTGCTGAAAAACGATCTGGTAGATATCGTGAAGGTGGACAGAACAATCGTGCGCCGTGTTGTCAAAAGCAGTTTTGATTTGGATTTCATCCGGTTTATAGTAAAAATATGTCATGACATGGAGATAGAGGTCTGCCTCGAAGGAGTGGCGGAGATGGAAGAATTAAAGCTCGTAGAAGATATGATTTTTGATTATATGCAGGGCGATTTGTTTGGAAAAGCAACCGATGCCAGATTGACTTTTAAATAGAGGAAGTTTATAATGAATTTGACTAAAAAAATGAAGACGAGGTGTATAACCATGGATCAAAACAAATTAAACAGAGTATTAGAATCAATGAAAGAAACAGGAATTGAGCAGCTGCTCATTTCAGACCCGGCATCTATCAATTATCTGACAGGACGCTATGTAAACTGTATGGAAAGAATGCAGGTATTGTATCTGGATGTGGAAGGGAATCACAAATTTGTTATCGGAAAGTTATTCCCACAACCTGAGATGGGAGTAGAAGTTATTTACTTTGACGATACAGAGGACTGTGTAGCAAAATTAGCAAGTTACATGAGAAAAGGCACAAAGATCGGAGTTGATAAGATCTGGCCTGCAAAATTTTTACTTCGCCTGATGGAGCTTGGCGTGGGAACAGAATATATCAATGCTTCATTTATCGTTGATAATATCCGTCAGATCAAGAGTGCAGAAGAACAGGACTTGATGAGACAGGCTTCCAGATTGAATGATCTTGGGTGTGAAAAACTGATTCCACTTGTGTCAAAAGGTTATACAGAACTTGAGATGGGAGATAAACTTTTAGAGATCTATTTGGAACTCGGAGCAGAAGGACACTCATTTGAGCCAATTATCGCATATGGCGATAATGCAGCTGATCCACATCATGAGTCAGACAATTCTACAGGAAAAGTCGGAGATGCGGTAGTACTTGATATCGGATGTATCAAAGACGGATACTGTGCAGATATGACAAGAACAGTGTTCATCGGAGAGGTATCTGACGAAGCGAGAAAGATCTATGAGATCGTTTTAGAGGCAAACAGACGCGGAATTGCAGCGGCAAAACCGGGAGCAAGATATTGTGATGTTGACAATGCAGCGCGTGATTATATTACAGAGATGGGATACGGAGAATATTTCACACACAGAACAGGCCATAACATTGGTATGGAAGTTCATGAATACGGTGATGTTTCCGGAATCAATGAAAACGTATTGAAACCAGGTATGTGTTTCTCAGTAGAACCAGGTATCTACGTTCCGGGTGTAGCAGGTGTTCGTATTGAAGATTTGGTACTGATTACAGAAGACGGATGTGAAGTACTGAACAATTTAAGCAAAGAATTAACAGTTGTACCGGTTTAAGGAGTAAAGATGACAGATTTAGAAAAGATTATCTCTTATTTTAAACAAATTTCAAAAATACCAAGAACTTCCGGAGATGAGCAGGCAATCAGTGATTATTTGGTGGCGTTTGCAAAAGAACGTAATCTTGAAGTGATTCAGGATGAATACAACAATGTCATTATTAAGAAACCGGCGTTTCCGGGGGAAGAGCATAGAAGACCAATTATTTTCCAGGGACATATTGACATGGTCTATGTCAAGACAGAAGACTCTGATCATCGTTATGAGGACGGAATCGAGGTTCTGGATAATGGGGAGTTCCTCTATGCAAAAGATACGACGCTTGGGGCAGATAACGGAATTGCAGTCTGCTATGCGTTAATGCTTTTAGACAGCAAAGATATCAAAAACCCACCGTTAGAATTTATTTTTACAGTGGATGAAGAAGTCGGCATGAAAGGTGCAGAGAATTTGGATATGAGTGTGCTGGAAGGAAAGGCGCTGATCAATCTGGATTCGGAAGAAGAGGGAATCTTTTGTGTCGGATGTGCCGGTGGAGTGCGCAATACATTTGAGCTTCCGATAGAAAGAGAAGAAAAACATGGAACATATGTGCCGGTGGAAGTGTCATTTGGCAAATTGCAGGGTGGACATTCCGGTGCGGATATCCATTTGGAGAGAGGAAATGCAATCAAGCTTTTAGGACGAATTCTCTATGCGCTGAACGATTTTGATTTTGAGATCGGAGCAGTGGAGGCGAAAGGCAAGATGAACGTTATTTGTCATTCGGCAAAGATGGAATGTTTTGTGAGACCTGAAGATGTAGAGCGATTCACAGAATGTCTGAAAGCATGTGAGGCTGTATTCCAGAATGAGCTGCAGTTCTCAGATGAAGTAGAGGTTCTCGTTGAGGTCAAGCCGGAAGTGGACAGCTGTACGGTTTACACAGAAAAGACAGCTTCGAATGTGAAGAATGCGTTACTGCTTTTGCCAAATGGTATCATAAGCTGGTCAATGGGTGTGAAAGGTCTTGTTCAGACATCTACAAACTTAGGTGTGATGGAAGAAGAGGATGGAAAGCTTGTGATCGGAAGTCTTGTGAGAAGTTCGGTAGAATCACAGAAATCCATTGTGAAGAGCCAGATCGAAGCAGTTGCAGATGTACTTGGCGGAAAGAGCATCTCCTCAAGCGACTATCCGGGCTGGGAGTTTAAGAAAGAATCTCCGCTTCGTGATCTTGCGATTGAAAAATATGAAGCGTTATTTGGAAAGAAGGCAGTGATCGAGGCGATTCATGCAGGACTGGAATGTGGATTCTGGGATGGCAAGATGGAAAACGTGGATATTATCTCCATGGGACCGGATATGATGGATGTACATACGGTAAAAGAGCGTGTGTCCAAGCAGTCAATCGACAATGTATGGAAATTATTAAAAGAGATTGTAGAGGCATATTAAAAACAATCATTAGAAAAAATCATCGGAATCTTTTTAAAGACCGATGATTTTTTTCTTTTGTCTGGGAGATTAATGATGTTTCATACGAAGATAATCAGAAATGACAGCAATGAATTCGGAATTTGTAGGCTTTCCGGTAGCAGGATTGATACTGTAACCAAATAAGGAGGTGATAAATTCTGAGTTTCCTCTGGTAAATGCAATTTCAATTGCATGGCGTATGGCACGCTCCACTCGGCTTGAAGTTGTTTTGTTTTTTATGGCAACTTCCGGATATAATACTTTTGTGATCGCATTGAGTGTATCTCTGTCGTGCATCGTAATCTGTACGGCATCTTTCAGATACTGATACCCCATGATGTGAGAGGGAATACCAATCTCATGTATGAGAGATACGATACGAGTTTCCAAAGGCTCGCCGGAAATATCAGGTATGGCTTCGGGAAGTGTGAAAGACGTATTGATGTTGCTGTCTTTTGAAAGACGTGCCAATTGTTTTAGAATTTCCAACATGTTTGAACTGGAGATCTCTAGATTCAATTGAAGTTTGTAAGGTTCTGTGTAATGCATAATAATTCTCCTAATTCTGTAAGATATTTGTGTGTTTTCAAACTATTTCTATTATCCTCCTAATTCTGACAAAATACAATTGTATTTCTTGGCATTATTTGCCAATTCTTAGGAATATAGCAAAAAAAACAAGACTATTTACAGAAAGTGAGATTTGTATTAGAATAGAGAGAAAGAGTTTTGGAAAAGGAGTTTTGAAGAAATGAGTATTTCAAGAGAACAAGCACATGATATTTTAATGAAATATATGAAAGGAGAGGCTTACATTCAACATTCTTATGCGGTTGAAGCGATTATGAAAGGAATTGCAAAGAGACTCGCCCCGGAAGAAGAGGAATTTTGGGGAATCGTAGGATTACTGCATGATCTGGATGAAGAACATTGTGACTGGAAGAACCACCCAGAAGTACACGGGTCTACTTCTGTCGAAATCCTGAAAAAAGAAGGAGTGGACGATAAGGTGCTGCATGACGCAATCTGTGCACACAATCCAAAATGTGGTGTGAAAGCAAAGACAAATCTTCAGTACGCAGTGCTGGCGGCGGATCCGATGAGCGGATTTGTAAAGGCAGTTGCACAGATTTATCCGGATAAGAAGATTGCAAGCGTAAAACATAAATCCGTTATGAAACGTTTCAATGAGATGAGATTTGCGGCAGGTGCGAACCGTGATTACATGGAATCCATCGAATTTACTAAGTTAAGCCTGGATGACTTGATTGATATTGCATTGGAAGAGATGGGCAAAATTTCAGATATACTGGGACTGTAACAGATGATATTAAAGAATATGCTCAACATGCAGATGATGATGTTTCTGCTTGTTTTAATCGGCTTTTTGATACGAAAACAAAATATTGTCGAGACAGAAGGAAGGAAAAATATGGTGGATCTGTGTCTCTATGTGACACTCCCATTCAATATTTTGAATTCCTTTTTTGTCGATTGGAAATGGGAAATGCTTATTTCGTGCAGTGTGATTTTGCTATTGTCAGTCGGATACAATGCAGTCAGTGTTTTTCTGAGTTCGGTGTTGTTTAAAAAAGCGCCACAGGACAGGAAGAAGACGCTGCGATATGGGACGATTGTCTCCAATGGTGGATTTTTGGGGAATCCGATTATTGAGGGAGTGTACGGGACGAGCGGATTGTTTTACGCTTCCATTTTTATGATCCCGGTGCGGATTGTGATGTGGAGTGTTGGAATATCGGTATTTTTAAAAGGGAAGAGAGAAAATATTTTGAAAAAGGTGCTGACGCATCCGTGTATTATCGCAGTTTATGTCGGCGCAATACTAATGGGAACAGGAGTTGTATTGCCGGAGTTTCTGATGAAAACTATTTCGGGGTTAAGCAGCTGCAATACACCGCTTAGCATGATGCTTGTAGGGATGATGTTGGCGGAGATGAACCCGAGAGGACTCATTGACCGGACTATGTTGTTTTATACAGGTGTCCGTCTGATTGTGATCCCTGGAGTTGTCTTTTTACTGACGATGTTTTTGGACATTGATCCGCTGCTTCGCGGGATTGCTGTCATCATTGCAGGAATGCCGGCTCCGATCACAACGGCGCTGCTTTCAGCGAAATACGACGGGGACGAGACATATGCTACGGGAATGATATTTGTCACGACGATAGTATCGCTTATCACGCTCCCAATTTGGTGTGTGGCATTGGGAATGTAGCTAAAAATAGAAATAGAGGAGTGTGGGTGTTGAAGAAAATAAAAGAGTGGGGGAAGTCTTTGAATAACCGGCTTATGGGGATCATTTTGCTGTGCGGGATCGTGCCGGTTATTTTTATTGTCCTGTTTGTGGCAAGTTCTTACAGGCGGGGAATTATGGAAAAAACGGAGTCTATGGTGGAGAATGAGATGGAGTATGTCTCATCGCTGATTTCCGGAAGATTGAATCATGCGATTGAAATCTGCAAAGCAGCATACGATGAAGAATATGAAAATGCATGGAGGGAATATCAAATTGGGAAGCAGTCAGAGGAGCTGTTTCGTGAGAGGGTGAAAAAACGGCTGGAACGTATGTTTTATCTAGAACAAAGCTATGACACATTTTTGTTTTACGAGAAGGGAAAAGAATTTCCTTTTTGCTATAGTGTAAGAGAGGGAGGTACAGTTCCTGACTGCATGAAGAATATACATGAGCCAATTCGAGAAATTAGAAAGCAGGAGAGGTTGGATGTGCAGATGCTCGTGATAGACGGGCGTATTTTTATCGTGCAAAATCTGTATGCGGATTCTGCGCAGGGGATATTTGGAACATTGGCAATTGAACTGAATGTATCCAGACTGTTTCATGATATTCAGCCCCAAATAGCAGAGGAGACGGCGATTTATCTGAACCAAGTAGAGAATCGTGTGATGATACAGGGCAAAATTAAAGAGGAATGGCAGAAGAAAATGGAGAAGGAGCTTTTACAGCAGTTTGGACGAAAGGAATCGTATAAGCAGATTAGTATACATAATCTGGAGTACAGCGGATATATGCGAAGCAATCGTCAGGAGTATTATAATTTAGAAATCATCTATCTGTCTTCAAACAGACAGTTGTATATTGAAGTGTACGAGTTTTACAAAGTGATTCTCTTTATTATCCTGCTTATGATCCCTCTGTTTGTATATGTGTTTTACTTTTTGAAGATTCATATTTCCAAGCCAATCACAAAGATGATCGATGCATCAAAAGCGATTGAACGAGGGGCGATCGGGACAATTGTGCAGGATGAAAAGATGCCGAATATAGAATTTGAGTATTTGCGGGAAGCATTTAATAAGATGTCAAAACAGGTAAAGTATTTGTTTGATTATGCTTATGATGAAAAAATGGCAAGGAAAGATGCAAAAATCATGGCGCTTCAGGCGCAGATCAATCCCCATTTTTTAAATAATACGCTGGAAATGATGAACTGGCAGGCAAGAATGTCAGGCAATCTGGAGGTGTCGAGCATGATTGAATCTTTAGGAGTTGTACTTGATTATAATATGAATCGGGAATCAAAGCGTCTGACAACGCTTTCGCAGGAACTTCGCTGTGCGGATGCGTATTTTCATATTATATCAAAGCGTTTTGGAAAGAGACTTACCGTGGAGAAGGAAATTGATCAGAAACTGCTTTCAATCAAAGTTCCTCAGCTTGTGCTCCAGCCGATGATAGAAAATGCGGTCGTTCACGGTATTGAACGAATTAAGCAGGGGATAATTAAGATAAAAATACACAGCGACGTGGAAAACGTTTATCTTCAGGTGATGAATAGTGGAAAACCGCTCACAAAAGAGGCGAAAGAACGAATTGAAACATTGCTGAATCAAAGACCGGAGGAGATTGCCAAGGAGATGGGGCATCATGTCTCGCTTGCGATTCGGAATATTAACGAGCGGGTGAAATTGATCTATGGAGAAGAGTATGGACTTTGTATTGAACAAGAGGGGGAATATATTGTGTCAACGATTGTGATTCCGGTACGTGAAAAGAAAGTGGAGATGGAGCGTGACAGCCGGGAGAATGTAAGAAAACGTCTGGAAGAGACGGGGCGTTTTTAAACGGGATTCCCTGAAAGGGGCAGAAAAGGTTTTGACAAGTTTTTTGGGACGTGTATAATAAGAGATGGTTTGTTGATGTAAGGCAGAGGGTGTGAGAAGTGAACAAAGTAGTAATTGTTGATGACGAATTGATTATCGTAGAAGGATTGACAAAGACACTCCCGTGGGAGCAGTGGAACTGCAAAATCGTTGCAACGGCAAGCGATGGGGAAGAAGGACGCAAGATTATCGAACAGTATCATCCGGACCTTGTTTTTTCTGATATTGCCATGCCAGGAGTTGACGGGTTGAAGATGATAGCGGGATTAAAATCAGAGTTTCCGGATATGGAGATCAGTATTTTGACAGGATATCGCGATTTTGAGTATGCGCAGGAAGCAGTTCGGCTAGGCGTGCGAAGATTTCTTTTGAAACCCTCCAGCATGAAAGAGATTGAAGAAGCGGTGGAGGCTATGGTTCAAGGACTCGGAAAGAAAGCAGCAATTTCTAAGGCGGAGGGCCCAAAAGAAAAATGTGATATGGCAAATAGTTTTATTGTGAAAAATGCAATGAGATATATAGAAAATCACTACACAGAGAGATTGACGCTTTTGGAAGTAGCAGAGCAGACTTATGTCAGTCAGTGGCATCTGAGTAAATTGTTGAATAAGCATACCGGTCACAGTTTTTCTGAGCTTTTGAACAGAACGAGGATTGCAAAAGCGCAGGAGCTGCTGAAAGAACAGTCTCTTCGGATTGGTGATATTGCAGAGCAGGTAGGATTTTTGGACATGGCACATTTTTCCAGAGTGTTTAAGAAAATTGTCGGAATGTCGGCGAATGAATATAGAAATATGATGAGTTAAGTGAAACAGAGTAAGAAATAATTCAGTTTTTTGGGATTATTTCTTATTTTTTTGATTTGGATACTTGACTTTTGGAAAGAATCATACTACACTGTCTAAGTGTGCATCGAAACGCATTGTTTTTTGTGCACGTATAACTTAGAATAAGTTAAAACAGCAACCAACAGTATTCATAGGAGGTGAAAGGAATGCCAACATTTAACCAGTTAGTAAGAAAGGGACGTCAGACTTCTGTAAAGAAATCAACAGCACCAGCTCTTCAGAAAGGGTACAACTCTTTAAGAAAGAAAGCTACTGATGCTTCAGCACCACAAAAAAGAGGTGTTTGTACAGCAGTTAAGACAGCTACACCTAAAAAACCTAACTCAGCTCTTAGAAAGATTGCCAGAGTTCGTCTTTCTAACGGTATCGAAGTAACAAGCTATATCCCAGGAGAGGGACATAATCTTCAGGAACATAGTGTTGTTCTTATCCGTGGAGGTCGTGTTAAAGACTTACCAGGTACAAGATACCATATCGTTCGTGGAACACTTGATACAGCAGGTGTTGCAAAAAGACGTCAGGCTCGTTCTAAATACGGAGCTAAGAGACCAAAAGACGCTAAGAAATAGAATATTAGCAAGTGCATAGCGCGAGTGTAGTGCGAACTACATTTTATGTAACAATCGTATCACAAACAGAACTATGATTCCTGTAGGTTGCGGGTTATATCGATAGATAGTAAGTCCCGCGCGAACACATTCATATTTCAGAAAATGTGAGTACCGATGAATTAATTTTATTAGAAATGAAAATTTCGAAACCATAATTAAGGAGGGAAGAACCGTGCCACGTAAAGGACATACTCAAAAAAGAGACGTATTAGCGGATCCATTATACAACAACAAAGTGGTTACAAAACTTATCAATAACATTATGTTAGATGGTAAAAAAGGTGTAGCACAGAAGATTGTATACGGAGCATTTGAAAGAGTTGCTGAGAAAGCTGACAAACCAGCTATCGAAGTATTTGAAGAAGCAATGAACAACATTATGCCGGTACTTGAAGTAAAAGCAAGACGTATCGGTGGTGCAACATACCAGGTGCCGATCGAAGTAAGAGCTGACAGAAGACAGGCTTTAGCACTTCGTTGGATTACATTGTATTCTCGTAAAAGAGGAGAAAAAACAATTCAAAAAGTTACAATCAAACATTTACTGACTATGACTGCACCATATAAGTATAAGTACGAACCGTGGACTAAAATTTGTTCAAGTGATGATTGGACGGTTTCAGCTTTAGATTTTCTAGGTGGAAGAAAAGGATTGACTGGACAATTCAAATATTCAACTTTAGGCATACATATACTAACTGGTATTATATCAAAAACGAGTGGTCTGAAAGTCGTGGACTTTGCAAATAAGTTTTTATTTGAACCTATTGGAGTAGAAAAACATATAAATTATTTAGCAGAAACTGCCGAAGAACATAAACATTTTACTATATGTAAAGAACCGCAAAAAAATATATGGTTTTGTGACCCAAAAGGAATAGGTACGGCTGGATATGGTTTATGCTTTTCTGCAATAGATATGGCGAAAATTGGACAACTTTGTTTAGATAAAAACAGAACTGTTCAACACCAGCTTGTATCATCTAAATGGATTGAAGAAATAACAAAACCAAATTATAAATGCGGAGAAGAATTTAGAAATATGTCTTATGGGTATCTTTGGGGGATTGTGAATGAAAATGTATATGCAGCCATAGGAAATAGTGGGAATGTTATATATGTAAATTCATTAGAAAATATAGTGATAGCAGTTACATCATATTTTAAGCCAACCATATTCGACCGTATAGATTTTATACAAAAGTATATTGAGCCGTTTATTTCAATTTAATTCTGAACTGCTG
>OGUQ01002232.1_pt1 | contig 13842 bp, 11 predicted proteins | sample 1574701 | NCBI WGS metagenome assembly OGUQ01 (sample SAMEA2582087, study PRJEB24529) | metagenome | biome: Human gut stool | place: China | collected 2011 | reverse complement strand
TGCGGTGATGCCGGAGGCGGAGGAGGTGGAGTTCTCCATCGACCCCAAGGATCTGCGCATCGACACCTTCCGCTCCTCCGGCGCGGGCGGTCAGCACATCAACAAAACCTCCAGCGCCATCCGTGTGACACATCTCCCCACCGGCATGGTGGTAGAATGCCAGAACGAGCGCAGCCAGTTCCAGAACAAGGATAAGGCACTGGAGATCCTGCGCAGCCGCCTGCTGGCCCAGAAGCAGAAACAGCAGCAGGATGCCATTAACGCCAGCCGTCAGGGGCAGGTGGGCACCGGCGACCGCAGCGAAAAGATCCGCACCTACAACTTCCCGCAGGACCGCTGCACCGACCACCGCATCGGCCTGACCGTGCACAATCTTTCCAAGATCATGGACGGCAATCTGGACGAGGTGATCGACGCACTGGCCACCCGCGAACAGGCCGAAAAGCTGCAAAAGCTTAACGAGCAGGGCTGAAATGCGATTTTGAAAATAAAACGATATCCTGTCGATAAATACTGAAAAGCACAAATACTTTACAGATAGAAAGAACGATGATCCGTATGGAAATGAAAACTGAAATTTTGCCCGCATCGGACGAAAAGAGCATTGAAAAAGCCGCTGCCCTGCTGCAGAACGGTGAGCTGGTGGCCCTGCCCACCGAGACGGTTTACGGCATTGCTGCCGATGCCCGCAACGGCGAGGCTGTGAAGAAGATCTTTGTGGCCAAGGGCCGCCCGCAGGACAATCCCCTGATCGTCCACGTCACCGGACCGGAAATGCTGCCCGGCCTTGTCAGCGAGGTGCCGGAGCGCGCCCAGCTGCTGATGGCTGCGTTCTGCCCCGGCCCGCTCACCATCATCATGCCCCGCGGCCCGGAGGTGGCAGCGGAGTGCTGTGCCGGTCTGGACACCGTGGGCATCCGGATGCCCAGCCACCCGGTGGCCCGCGCCGTCATTGAAAAGAGCGGCTGCGCCTTTGCTGCCCCCAGCGCCAATCTTTCCGGCAAGCCCAGCCCCACCAACGCGCAGGATGTGTTCACCGATATGGACGGCCGCCTGCCGCTGATTTTGGACGGCGGCGAGTGCGACGTGGGCGTAGAAAGCACTGTGGTGTCGGTGGTGGGCGAAAAGCCCACCCTGTTCCGCCCGGGCCACATCACGCTGGAAGACCTCGAGCGTGCCCTGGGCGAAGAGGTGGAAGTGTCCAAAGCCATCCTCGAAAAGCTGCCGGAGGGTGCTGTGGTGCGCAGCCCCGGCATGAAGTACAAGCACTACGCACCCAAGGCGGATGTGACCTTGCTGGACGGCACCTTTGAGCAGTTCAAAGCCTATGTGGATGCCCACGCTGAGCAGGATCCCAGCTGCCTGTGCTTTACCGGCGAGGCGGAAAAGCTGGGTGTGCCCTGCGTGGAGTATGGCCGCGAGGGCGACGGTGCCGATCAGGCAAAGCACATCTTCCGCTGCCTGCGCGCGCTGGATGAGCAGGGCGATGCCGTGGTCTACGCCCGCTGCCCGCAGAAGGACGGCCTTTCCATGGCGGTGTACAACCGCCTGATCCGCGCTGCGGCCTTCCGGGTGATCAAGCTATGATCGCGCTTGGCATCACGGGCCGCAGCGGCTGCGGCAAATCCACGGTCACGGCGGTGTTTTCGGCCCACGGTGTGCCGCTGGCCGATGCCGACCAGATCAGCCGCGAGATTTTACTGCCCGGCTCGCCGCTGCTGCCCCGGCTGGCCCAGCGGTTCGGCGCGGACATTTTAAAACAGGACGGCACATTGGACCGCCGCCTGCTGGCTGACCGCGCTTTTGCCACCCCGGAAGGCAAGGCGGCGCTGGACAGCCTGACCCACCCGGAGATCGTGCGCCGCATCCGTGCGGCAAAGCAGGCAGCACAGGATGCCGGTGCACCACTGTTCGTGCTGGATGGCGCGGTCATCGTGGGGACTGCGGCGCAGGCCGAGTGTGACCGCCTGTGCGTGGTCACGGCACCGTTTGAGACCAGTGTGGCCCGCATCGTGGCCCGGGACGGCATTTCGGCTGAAATGGCTGCCCGCCGCCTGAACGCACAAACGCCGGAAACCGTGCTCACCGCACAGGCAGACTACGTTCTGCGCAACGACGCAGACCTTGCACATCTGCAGGCTGCGGCTGAGGAGCTGTGTGGGAAGCTTCTGGCAGAAGGAGGTGCGGGAAAAGAGCTTTGAACGAACGATATAACGATAAGAATGCAGCGCCGCAGTATGACCCGGAAGCCGCCCGTGTGCGCCGCGCTCTCCGCGCCCAGAAAGCACGCCGCCGCAAAAAAATGCGCAGCCGCAGGCTGTTCCTGCTGGGCATGGCGCTGATCCTGCTGTTTGTGCTGGTGCCCAACTTGTGGGGCAGGGCAGAACGGCTTTTATACCCCCGCAAGTACGAAGCGCTGGTGGACCAGTGGGCGGAGACTTACGGCCTTGACCCGCTTCTGGTGGATGCCTTCATCCGCACCGAAAGCGGCTTTGACCCGCAGGCCACCTCCACTGTGGATGCCCGGGGGCTGATGCAGATGACCGAGGAGACCTTTATCTGGCTGCGCAGCAAGATCGCACCGGACGAAGGACTGCTCTTTGCAAATCTCTACGACCCGGAGACCAGCATCCGGTTCGGATGCTATTACCTGCACCTGTGCATGGAGCGCTACAACGGCGATGTTGCCACTGCCGCTGCCGCTTATCACAGCGGGTGGGGCACGGTAGATGCTCTTTTACAGATGGAAGAGCACTCCGCAGACGGCGAAACGCTGCAGGGCTTTCCCTATAACCAGATGAACCACTACGTAAAAAAGATCACTTCCTGCTATGCGCGGTATCAGCGTATCTATGCAGAAAGCTGAGAGGAGATAAGGAATATGAGCGAGAAACTTACCGCAAAGCAGGCTGCCGAACAGCTGCTTTACAAGCCGGAGTACGCCGCCGACAAGAGCGCCGACGTGAAGGAGAAGGCTGCAGCCTTTGCCGAAGGCTACAAAGCCTTCCTGAACGCTGCCAAGACCGAGCGCGAAGCTGCCGCCGCCAGCGAAAAGCTGCTGCTGGAGGCCGGTTACGAAAAGTTTGAGCCGAAAAAGACCTATGCTCCCGGCCAGAAGATCTACTTTGTGCAGGAGCACAAGGCAGTGGTGGCCGCTACCATCGGCCGGAAATCTTTTGAGGAGGGCTTCCGTCTGGTGATCGCCCACATCGACAGCCCCCGTCTGGACCTGCGCCCGAACCCGCTGTACGAAGCAAACCACCTCAGCTACTTCAAGACCCACTACTACGGCGGCATCCGCAAGTACCAGTGGGGCACCATGCCGCTGGCCATCCACGGCGTGTTCACCCGTGCCGATGGCTCCAGCGTGTCCTTTGCAGTGGGTGAGGACGAGAACGACCCCGTGTTCTGCATCACCGACCTGCTGCCCCATCTGGGTGCCGAGCAGAATGACCGCAAGCTCAGCGAGGGCATCAAGGCCGAGGAGCTGAACGTGCTCATCGGCTCCGACGCTGTGGAGGATGCCGACATCAAGGAGGCCGTCAAGCTGAACACCCTAATGCTGCTGCACGAAAAGTACGGCATCACCGAGCGGGACTTCACCCGCGCTGAGATCGAGGTGGTGCCCGCCCATAAGGCCCGGGACGTGGGCTTTGACCGCTCCATGGTGGGCGGCTACGGTCACGATGACCGGGTGGACGCATACCCCGCCCTTATGGCCGAGATCGAGACGAAAGATCCTGTGCACACCACCGTCTGTGTGCTGACCGATAAGGAAGAGATCGGCTCCGACGGTGTGACCGGCATGCAGAGCATGTATGTATTCCACTTTATGCAGCTGCTGTGCCGCGCCGCCGGTCAGGACGACATCCTTGCCTTCCAGAACAGCGTGTGTCTCTCTGCCGATGTGACCGCCGCCTACGACCCCTCCTGGGCAAATGCCTTCGAGCCCATGAACGGCACCTATGCAGGCCGCGGCGTTGCCATCTTCAAGTACACCGGCAGCCGTGGCAAGAGCTCTGCCAGCGATGCTTCCGCTGAGCTGGTAGGGGATATCACCCGCCTGCTGGATGCCAACGGCGTGGCGTGGCAGATCGGTGAGCTGGGCCGTCTGGATCTGGGCGGCGGCGGCACCATTGCCAAGTATGTGGCCAACCGCGGCATCCCGGTGCTGGATATCGGCGTGCCGGTGCTGTCCATGCACTCGCCCTTCGAGGTCATCCACAAGACCGACCTGTACATGGCTTACCGCACCTTCTCGCTGTTCTGCCAGGCTGAGCAGTAAGTTCTGTGCCTGAAAAAATATCCGCAGCGCTTCCCGGTTTGCAAAAACCAGCGGAAATACTGCGGATATTTTATTTTTGGCGCAAAAAGCTTGACCTTCAACCGACTTTCAGGTGTAATGTAGGTGCGGAGGTGAATCAGATGAACATCAAACAGGCCTCAGAACAGAGTGGCGTTTCGGCTCCCAACATCCGTTTTTATGAAAAAGAGGGACTTCTCACCCCGGCGCGCAGGCAGGGCAATGGCTACCGCGATTATACCGCAGGGGATATCCGTACCCTTAAACTCATCCGGATGCTGCGCATGCTGGATGTGCCGCTGCCCACCATCAAGGCGGTGCTGCGCGGGGAACAGCCCCTGCAGCAGGCGCTGCAAGCCCAGCAGACCGTGCTGGAGCAGCAGGTGGCGCAGCTGGCAGCGGCCATGCAGTTTTGTGCCGACCTTGCCCGGCAGGCTCCGCAGACGGACACGCTGGACGTGGACGCCTGCCTGACCCGCATGGAAAGCCCTGCCCATCAGCAGGGGTTCTTCTCCGGCTGGCTGCAGGATTACTGCACGCTGGCGAAGGTGCAGCATCAAAAGCACTTTTTCTTTATCCCGCAGGGCAGCATCAACACCCCGCAGGAGTTTACGGCGGCGTTGCAGACCTATGCAGAAGAGCGGGGAATGCAGTTCGCCCTGACCAAAGAGGGGATGTACCCGGAGTTCTCGCTGGATGGCATTCCTTATAAAGCTTACCGCAATCCGGGCAAATACCGGGACGAGATCTGCTGTGATGCCGTGCATCCCGAGCAGCTTGACACCGGGCTTCCCTCCCGGCGGGAAAAGCTGCTGCGCATTGCGCGTATCGTGCTGCCGCCGGTGTGCGTCTTCGCGGCTATCATGGCAGCGGGGTGGGCAGTCACCGGCGGCACGGACTGGCTCTGGCTGGCAGCGCTGGCATCCGGCGGGGTACTGCTGGGGCGCTGCTTTGAAAAGTGGCTGTAAGGCGCATTACCCCAGCGGCAGCGCCTCGGCTACGGTCAAAAAGGTGTAGCCGTTGTCCGCATACCACCGGATGATATCCGGCAGCGCCTCGGCGGTGGTGCGGGTGGTGGCAGAATCGTGCATCAGCACCACGCAATGGGTCTGCTCGCCGGTCTCCCGCACCACGTTGCGGTAGATGGTATCCGCACTGGGATGCCCGCCCACGGCATCCTCGGCGCACACGTTCCAGTCCACCCAATGCCAGCCTTTCTGCTCTACTTCGGCTTTCAGCTGCTTCATCAGGCCTTTGCCGCCGTAGCGCCGACTGACGGTGTTGGTGCTGCCGCCCGGAAACCGTAGATACCGGATGCTCTCGGCATCCACATAGGGCGCAATGCGCTCCTTTAAAAGGGCAATGTCCTCCCAATAAGCGTCGCTGCTGCGGTAGATATCGCTGTACTCGTGGGAAGCAGAGTGCAGCGCGATCTGGTGCCCGGCGCTGACCGCTTCGGCGAGCAGGGGCAGATACTTCTCATTGTAACCGGTAGCCACCACAAAAAATGTGGCGTGCACTCCGGCCGCGTTCAGCGCGCTGAGCACATCCGGTGTGGTCTTGCTGGGGCCGTCGTCAAAGGTCAGGCAGACCCACTTTTCCGGCAGCGGCTGGGCAGCAGGCTCCTGCTGCTCCTGTGCCAGAGCCGAAACGGCGGGGGAGAGCATCGAAGTGTCCGGTGCCGGGGTAAGATCCTGCGCCTGACATCCGGTGACGACCGGCGGCGCAGCAGATACAAACCCCATAATGAGGGCGAACAGCATTACGGCCGCAACTCTGGCCCGCCTGCGCCGTGCGAGATATTCTGCAAGCTTCAAGAGCAAAACCTCCTTTGTCTGTTTGGTTTGCTCTTATCAGAATATGAACGACGGCGGATTCTATGAAAAAAATTACCCCACTCTCTGCCGTTTATCCAGCCGCATCTTATCGGCTATCATCGCGATGAACTCGCTGTTGGTGGGTTTTCCGCGCAGGTTATGGATGGTATAACCGAAGTAGCTGTTCAGGGTGTCCACATCGCCCCGGTCCCACGCCACCTCGATGGCGTGACGGATGGCGCGCTCCACCCGGCTGGCAGTGGTACCGTTTTTCTTGGCAATTTCCGGGTACAGGCGCTTGGTTACAGCGTTGATGTACTCCGGCTCGTTCATGGTGAGCAGGATGGCATCCCGCAGGAACTGGTAGCCCTTGATGTGGGCAGGAACGCCGATCTGGTGCAGGATCTCGGTAACGGTCAGCTCATCGCTGTCCACGCTGGTGTGCAGGATGTGCTTTTCCGGGCCAAGTGCCGCCTTGAGCACCCGTGCGGCAAGCACGGTCTCATCAAAGGGCTTTACAAAGTAGTAGGCAAAGCCTTCGTCCAGCAGCTCCTGTACCATCTCTTCGCTCTGGAAGGCACCGGTCACGAAGAAGGAGGTGTGCCGCTCACCGGCGGCATTGTAGCGCTGCTTTACCGCAAGGGCATCCAGACCGGGCATAAAAGCATCCAGCAGGACCACCTGCGGGCGCACGGTGAGCATTTTCTGCAGGACCTTGTTGCCGTCCTTTTCCACAACGGTCACGTCCACGCCCTTCTGCTCCAGCGCTTCGCGGCAGGCGGCAGTGAACGGGGCACCAGTATCCGACATCAAAAATCTAACTTTGTCCATGGTTGTTTCCTCCAATGTGTGCAGTTCCCTTAACACCATGGATTTTACCATAATTTTCCAGAACTTTCAACGGTTTATTTTGGTAAATTTTGGCAAAGAAAATCGAAACCCGCAAATTATTTTGCGTTTTGGGCCTGCGTGTGCGCTGTATCGTCTGTTTTTTCAACAGCGCGGGCCTGCTTGAGCATGGTCTGAGCAAAAATGCCGTAGCCCCGCGTGGGGTCGTTTACCAGCACATGGGTCACTGCACCCACCAGTCTGCCGTTCTGCAGGATGGGACTGCCGCTCATGCCCTGCACGATGCCGCCGGTTTTGGAAAGCAGCTGCCGGTCGGTCACGCGCAGGATCATGTTGCGGTGGGGGTCTGCGTCGTTTACCTTTTCAATGCGGATGCGGTATGCCTTGGGCACCTCGCCGTCCACGGTCGTCCAGATCTCGGCATCGCCCGGCACAACCTCCTGCGCAAAAGCCATCTCCAGCTCCGGGCCGGAAAATGCAGCCCGTGTTCTGCCATAGACCCCGGTCTTGCTGTTGATGCAGATGCTGCCAAGCGCATGGGTGCTCAGAAAGCGGCCCTTCAGCTCACCGGGGCTGCCCACGGTGCCGCTGGTACACCCCACGATCTGGCAGGGGACGATCTCGCCGCTGCGCAGGGCCACGCTCTCACCGGTGTCGCTGTCGCTGATGGGGTGGCCAAGCCCGGCAAACACCCCGGCGGCATTGTCCACAAAGGTCATGGTGCCTACCCCGGCGGAAGAATCCCGCACCCACATCCCGGCGCGCCACTGCCCGGCGGTGCTGTCCCACACGGGGGTCAGCCGGGTCTGGAATTGCTCACCATTGCGGATGTAGACCACCTGCACCGGTGCGCCTGCGGCCGTTTCCAGAGCGTCGTGCACGGCATCGTTCGTCTCGGTCAGGGTGTCGTCCATGCGCACCACCCGGTCGCCCAGCCGCAGCCCGGCCTTCTTGGCGGGGTTTGCGGTGCCGTCCGGGGTGTTCAGGTCGGAAAAGCCCACAATGAGCGCGCCCTCGGAGAACATCTTAACGCCGAAAGGCGTACCGCACACGGTTACCACCGGACGTGTTTCCACCAGAGCGCGCACAGTCTTGATGGGCAGCCACCCGCCAATGGACAAAGTGGCCTGATAGCTGCCCACAGCCTGCGTGCTGGCCGCGTTGCGGGAGCCAGTGGTGCGCAACGGCTGCACATAGGCAAAACGGGGCAGGGTAAGGGTCTGGCCGGGTTCCAGCAAAATTTCAGCAGGCAGACTGTGCCACAGCCAGCCCAGCACCGCCAGCGCGGCCACCAGAAGATAAGTTGCCGCAATGCTGCCAGCGCGGCGTAGTTTTGATCTGCGCATCGGCAAAAAGCCCCTTTCCGCCATGGAAAATGATACGATCGTCCGGCGATAGTATGCGCTGTGAAGGGCGGAAATATCAATGCAGTGATTGACTTTTGCCGCCGGAACTGATACTATATTAAGGCGGTTTGGCCGCACCTGTAGAATAGAAGAATACGCGGGTATGGTGGAATTGGCAGACGCGCAGGATTTAGGTTCCTGTGCCGCAAGGCGTGTGGGTTCGACCCCCACTACCCGCATAAGAGAAAAAGCGCGATGAGTTCTCAGAATTCATCGCGCTTTCTTATATAATAAATAGTGTTGTTCGAGGTATGCTCCCTCGCACAAAAAGAAAAACCAGCACACGATGTGTACTGGTTTTTGGTGCGAGGGAGGGGACTCGAACCCCCAAGGATAAACCACACGCACCTCAAACATGCGCGTCTGCCAGTTCCGCCACCCTCGCATACCGTATTGTTTTCGCAGCCCTGAAATCTCTGAGGTGAAAGACCGTGATGCGGACTGCTTGAATATATTACCACGTTCCTGGCAGATAGTCAAGCGCTTTTTCTCTTTTTAAATGAAATTTTCGGGCCGTCATTCCTTAAGAATATGTTGGTTGAAATGCATGGATGGGTGTGATACTATATAACTAACTATCTCTGCTCAGTTGTTTTGGCAGCAGGGAAGAAGATGATAAGGATACGGCGGAAATGCATTTCTGCGCAGGGTGCAGACCGGCCGGTTTTTTGAAAGGAATTTGAGTGGACGCAGGAATGAACGAGAAAAAAGAAAATGTTATTGTAAACGGTTTTTTCTGGCGCTTTGCAGAGCGGTGCGGTGTGCAGCTGATCTCAGCGGTGGTGTCCATCCTTCTGGCGCGCATCCTTACACCCGATGATTACGGCAAGGTGGCACTGGTGACGGTGTTCAACAATATCATGTATGTCCTGCTGGACTGCGGCATTGGCACCGCGCTGGTGCAGAAGAAGGAAGTGGACGAGCTGGATTACTCGTCGGCATTCTTTTTCAGCATTGTGATCAGCTTTGTGCTGTATGGGGGAATGTTCGTGGCGGCACCGTATCTGGCTGCGTTCTACAATGACCCCAGCATGACCCCGATCTTTCGCGGCATCAGCCTGACAGTGGCGGTCTGCGGCATCAAAACGATCCAGCAGGCGCATGTGACCCGGAACATGAAGTTCCAGTATTTTTTCTATTCCGCCTTTGCGGGCGCGATCGTGTCCACAATCCTGGGCCTGGGCCTTGCCTATATGGGCTTTGGAGTCTGGGCGCTGGTGGTGCAGCAGGTATCCAATATCACGGTGGACACGCTGGTGCTGTGGAAGCTGTCCTCCTGGCGGCCTAAGATGGAGTTTTCGTGGCAGCACCTGAAAGGGCTGCTCTCTTATGGCTGGAAGCTGCTGGCCTCGTCGCTGAGCAGCGTCATCTACAACAACCTGCGCAGCCTGATCATCGGCAAGATGTACACCTCGGCGGATCTGGCGTATTACAATCAGGGCGATAACCTGACTTATAGTATCGCGTCAAGCGTGGATACTTCCATTGAGAGCGTTTTGTTCCCGGTCATGTCCTCACTGCAGGATGACCGTGCGCAGGTCAAGAACATGACCCGCCGCTCCATCAAGACCTGTACCTATATTATTGCGCCGGTGATGATGAGCACTGCGTTCTGTGCCGAACCGCTGGTGCGCCTGATCCTCACCGAGAAGTGGCTGCCCTGCGTGCTGTTCCTCAGGGTGTTCTGCCTGAGCTATATATGCTGGCCGATCATCACGGCAAACCTGAATGCAGCCAAGGCCGTGGGCCGCAGCGATCTTTACCTGAAGCGTCAGCTTATGAACGAAGCGGTGTGCATCCTTCTTCTGCTGGCAACATTCCGTATCAGCGTCGAGGCCATTGCATATGGTGTGCTGATCACGAATGTCGTGACCCAGATCCTGGATGCACAGCCCAGCAAAAAGCTGATCGACTATGGCTATCTGGAACAGATGCGCGATATCCTGCCGACCCTGCTGCTGGCAGCGGGCGCAGGCCTGTGCATGTATCTGGTCATTTTCCTGCACCTGCCGGATCTGCTGGCGGTGATCATTCAGGTGGTGGTTGGTCTGGGTATTTATCTGACAGGCTCTGCCATTCTGGAATTGGACACCTTTGAATATTTCAAGGATGTGCTGGCTCCGTCCATCCGGCAGAAGCTGAAACGCTGAAACCGGCATTTTGAATCGTGTAAAAATCCGTCGGGCGGGTGATGTCCGACGGATTTTTGTTCTTTTTGTCTAAAGTATACAAGAAGAAACATTAAAAACCGGCAAAGCGACCATTGAAAAAACGCAACTGATATACTAGAATATAAGTACAAGAGCGCGGCACACGGCTGCGCGGAAAATGCAAAGCAGAAAATATAAAACAGGAGGATTTTCCTATGCCTATGAAAATGGGTTGGCGCTGGTATGGCGAGGGCAACGATCCCATCAGCCTGAGCGACATCAAGCAGATCCCCGGCGTGACCAGCATCGTCTGGGCGTTGCACGACAAGATGCCCGGCGAGATCTGGGAGATCGACGAGATCCAGAAGGTAGCCGATCAGATCCACGCCTACGGCTTCGACATGGACGTGGTCGAGTCGGTCAATGTCCACGATGACATCAAGATCGGCCTGCCCACCCGCGACAAGTACATCGAGAACTACAAGCAGTGCATCCGCAATCTGTCCAAGTTCGGTGTCAAGGTCATCTGCTACAACTTCATGCCGGTGTTCGACTGGACCCGTACCGATCTGTTCCACCCCGTGGGCGACGGCTCCACTGCACTGTTCTACGAGAAGGACAAGATCAAGGGCGATTACAAGGCTATGGCTGAGTACATCATGTCCTTCACTGAGAAGTATAACATGACCTTCCCCGGCTGGGAGCCGGAGCGCATGGCAAAGCTGGACGAGCTGTTCAAGGCTTACGCCCCTGTCACCAAGGAAAAGCTGTGGGAAAACCTGAAGTACTTCCTGGAAGCACTGATGCCCACCTGCCATGAGTGCGGCATCAAAATGGCTATCCATCAGGATGATCCCCCTTGGGATATCTTCGGCCTGCCCCGTCTGCTGGTGGATGCTGAGAGCATCGACCGCTTCCTGAGCATGGTGGATGATCCGTACAACTGCCTGACCCTGTGCACCGGCAGCCTGAACGCAAACCCCAACAACAACTGTGCCGAGATTGTGCGCAAGCACTGCGACCGCATTGCCTTTGGTCACATCCGCAACATCCACCACTTCCCCAACGGTGACTTCTCCGAGGCTGCTCACCGCGACTGCTGCGGCGAGACCGGCATCATCGAGGTGCTGCGTGCTTACCATGACTGCGGCTTTGAGGGCTACATCCGTCCCGACCACGGCCGTCAGCTGTGGGAGGAAGGCCCCGGCAGCTGCCGCCCCGGTTACGGCAAGTATGACCGTGCTCTGGGCGTTCAGTACATGCTGGGTGTCTGGGATCTGCTGGATCGTCTGGATGAAGAGAAAAAGAAAGGCTGAGTACTATTATGAAGCTGTCTGATATCAAGAACGGCAATCTGTCCGCCGAGTGGGCAGAAAAGGGCTACGAGCTGCCCAAGTTTGACGTGGAGGCTGTCAAGGCCAAGACCCACGCAGAGCCCACCTGGGTGCACTTCGGCGCAGGCAATATTTTCCGTGCCTTCCCCGCTGCCATCCTGAACGAGGCCCTGAACAGCGGCAAGTATGACCGCGGTGTCATCGTTGCTGAGAGCTTTGACTACGAGATCATCGACAAGGCTTACCAGCCCTACGACAACCTGAGCCTGCTGGTCTGCCTGAAGTCCACCGGCGAGATCGAGAAGAAGGTGGTGGCTTCCGTTACCGAGAGCCTGAAGGCTGACTACTCCTTCGGCGAGGACTGGGCACGTCTGGTGGAGATCTTCCAGAACCCCAGCCTGCAGATGATCTCCTTCACCATCACTGAGAAGGGCTACGGCGTTGCTCCTGCTGATCTGGAGCGCGGCCTGACCCCCGTGCTGGCCATGGGCAAGGTCACTGCTTTGCTGTACGAGCGCTTCAAGGCCGGCAAGCTGCCCCTGACCGTCCAGAGCATGGATAACTGCTCTCACAACGGCGACAAGGTCAAGACCGCTGTCCACGCCTACGCTTCCAAGTGGGTCGAGCAGGGTCTGGTTCCCGCTGAGTTCCTGGCATACGTTCAGGACGAGACCAAAATCACCTTCCCCTGGAGCATGATCGACAAGATCACCCCGCGCCCGGATGCCAAGGTCCAGCAGATGCTGGCCGACGACGGCTTTGAGGACAACTACACCATCGTCACCGAGAAGCACACCTTCACCGCTCCCTTCGTCAACGCCGAAGAGACCCAGTACCTGTGCATCGAGGATCACTACACCAATGGCCGTCCTCCGCTGGAGCTGGGCGGTGTGCTGTACTGCGACCGCGAGACCGTGGACAAGATCGAGAAGATGAAGGTGTGCACCTGCCTGAACCCGCTGCACACTGCAATGTCCATCTATGGCTGCATGCTGGGTTACACCCTCATCTCCGCCGAGATGGCCGATGAAGACCTGCGTGCCTTCATCCAGAAGATCGGCTACATCGAGGCCATGCCTGTGGTCGTCGATCCCGGCGTTCTGAACCCCTACGAGTTCATCGGCGCTGTCATCAACCGCCGTCTGCCCAACCCCTTCATGCCGGATGCTCCGCAGCGTATCGCAACCGATACCTCCCAGAAGCTGGCCATCCGCTTCGGCGAGACCATCAAGGCTTACGAGGAGCGCGGTCTGGACAAGTCCAACCTTGTGCTGATCCCGCTGGTGCTGGCAGGCTATGCCCGCTACCTGAAGGGCATCGATGACAATGGTCAGGCTTTTGAGCCTTCCACCGATCCGCTGCTGGCTGAGCTGCAGGCCATCGTTGCTCCGCTGGAGGTCAAGGAAGGCGAGCAGGACTTCAGCTGCCTGAAGAACCTGTACAGCCGTGCCGATGTGTTCGGTGTTGACCTGTACGAGGTCGGCCTGGGTGAGCAGATCGAGGGCATGGTCAAGGAGCTGTACGCTGGCAACGGCGCAGTCCGCAAGACCCTGCACAAGTATGTTGTCGCCCGCTGAGCGCTGACACGATCCTGAATTAAGCTATCTTCGTTCCCGCGCTGCGTTTTGCTTTGCCGCAGTGCGGGATTTTTTGTTTTCCGGCATGGCTCTTTACATTTGGAGAGCGATTTGCAATAATAGAAAAAAAGCGCAGGAGGGTCTGTACATGAAAGTAATGGTTTTTGATGTGGGCGGAACCGAGATCAAGTATTCCGTGATGGATGAGCAGCTGAACCGGACCGATACGGGCAGCACGCCTACCCCGGCGGATTCGCAGGAACACTTCCTGAACACTCTGCGGGAGATCTACCTGCCCCACAAGGGCGAGGTGGACGGCATTGCCCTGAGCCTGCCCGGCTTCATCGATGCCGAGCAGGGCGTGGTCAAGGGCGGCGGGGCACTCTCGCTGGCATACAATGTGGGC
>OGUQ01002225.1_pt1 | contig 13867 bp, 9 predicted proteins | sample 1574701 | NCBI WGS metagenome assembly OGUQ01 (sample SAMEA2582087, study PRJEB24529) | metagenome | biome: Human gut stool | place: China | collected 2011 | reverse complement strand
ATAGCTGCAAGCAGAGCTTCCGTGCGGATCTCATCGCCTGTCCGCACTTCTCCCGCAAGGCATCGCGGTGTAGACAGTTAGGGGTCGAAAAAGTCTGTGATTGCAAGCCTCAGAGCGACGAGGAATGACCGCCCAGTGTGATTATATTCCCCGCACAGTTCCAGCAATAGAGCGAGAATAAGCGTCGATTTCGGCACTTGTTTGAATGCCCGGAAAACGAACCAAAAGCCTCTGTCGATGCCCAGTTTGGGTGTCGGCAGAGGCTCTTTTTTTATGACATATTATGACATATTCAAAATAGCGGACAGCAGCTCTTGAACCTGTTGCCGGTATTCCGGCTTTATATCCGAAATACGTCTGGCAAGCGCAAGGGCTTCCGCTTCTGGCTCATCGGTCCCAAAGATAATTCGGTCCGCACTGACGCCCAGCAAACGGCAAAGACGCTGCAAGGCTTCAAGAGAAATACCGGAAGCACCACGCTCAATAGCGCTCAGGTGATTCGGCGTCATGCCAAGCATTTCTGAGAGCGTGTCCTGCGTATAGCCCGCCTGTTCTCTTGCCACTTGAATATTGCCGCCGATTTCAATATTGATGTCCTTCTTCTCTCGCATAGCCTCACCACCTTTGCATTTAGTGTACCTAACGGCGGTGTCATTATCCACGGCACGCCGTCGTTAATTTTACTAACGACAATGCGTTGACTGTCCGTGATGAGGGTGATAGAATGGAGTTACCTACCAAAAGAGTGAAAGAAGGGGTGTCATGTCGCGCATTATTGAGTTTAGAAAGTCTGCTCAAAAAGCTGAAAAGCAATCCGTTCAAGGCAAGACTTGTGCGTTTACCGGTCATAGACCGCAGAGTCTTCCGTTCGGCTTTGATGAATCCGATAAGCGTTGTACTTCTTTGAAATCTGTTATGCGGGATCAGATTGTAGCACTCATCGAGAACGAGGGCGTCACGCATTTTATTGCCGGCATGGCTCTTGGCGTCGATATGTACGCTGCGGAAATTGTACTCGATTTGAAATCAAAATACCCTCACATTACTCTGGAAAGTGCAATCCCTTGTGAGACACAAGCGATCAAATGGTCTGTGGCTTCACGGGAACGGTATTATAATATCGCGGCAAAGTGTAACAAGGAGACCATGCTGCAACGGGAGTACACGTCGGACTGCATGGACAAGAGAAATCGGTACATGGTCGATCACGCCGATTATATTCTCGCAGTATGGAATGGATGCCCCAGCGGTACCGGGAACACCGTGAGATATGCCCACAAAAAGGGCAAATCTATCATCGTTATCAATCCGGTTTCCCTTGATGTCACGCGGGAATAAGGCAAAAATCCCACTCCTGAATCAAGCGTTGCGAAAACCGTGAAGTATTTCCTGATAGTGAATACACATTGCACTACTCGGTGATTATTGGAAACGTGTACGGCGTATGCTGCCCAGTGAACATCTCCACGGAACACATCGAATTTTCACGGCTTCGTAAAACGGAAAGTGTCACCTTATGAACAGTCCCTTGCCGAGAGAAAAATAAATCGCTGGAAACGGGAACGCCCCCGGCACTGTGCGTCTGGCACAGTGTCGGGGGCGTTTTTCCGTGTCTTAGTTATGAGCCAGTTCATTTAGAAGCAGCTTTCGATAGCCCACATCCAAGACGCAGCAATGGAAGTCCATCAGACGGTGTTCGTCGAACAGCTTTTCACAGAGCTTGGTCAGCGGATGATTCATCAGCTTTGCAGAAATGCCAGTCTCGTTGAAAAACCTTGCCCATGTGAAGACCTCTTCTAAATCCTCCTGCCCAAGCGTGGCAGGAATGATGGCGTTGCAGAGACGGACAATGGGGCTGTCCGCAAATCGCTCTGCGACTTCCTCCGGTGTGCATTCATAGCGGTCACAGTCAAAGGAAAGCGCATCCTCAATTTTAAGATAATTTTCGGTTTCATCCCGCGTCAGGGTTATGGTGTAGTCTCCCATACCGGACGGCACATCAATATTCTCCATGACATCAAGCTCGTAACGGGAGCCGCCGATGATCGCCTCAAAGGAGAAGGACTGACAGATTACTGCTGGGTTCTTGTCTATCTTGTCCTCATTCAGAAAGGACAGCGGATTGTACTCTGTTAGTTCCCAGTCGATTTTTCCTCTCTCTGTTTGCTCGGCAATCTGCTGGATCAGATGTTGTTCTTCTTCGTGCAGATTTTCATTGTACAACATGATACACCTCCGTTTTCTGATTGTCGTTTTTTTGGGGGGCTGCTCTATGTTTCCGAAGAGACTGCCGTTTGTATCATCATTCCTTGGCTGAGGGCAGACCTTCGTAAAACTTCCTAAGTTCGCCCAAACTGCTTGTCCGATTTTTGATAGGCAGGGAGTCCCATGTAATGTCATGATAGCGTTCCGGCGGCTCATCCCGCAGTCTTCGGTCGATGATGCAGACAATGCCGGTGTCTGTGAAATTGCGGATCAATCGCCCGATGCCTTGCTTGAGCTTGATAATCATTTCGGGAACGCGAACATCCATCAGCGCATCCTTAGCAACGGAACACTTATACTCGATAATCGGATCGGGGACAGGGAACGGAAGCCGGAAAATGATGACATTGGAAAGGCTTTTTCCTTCAATGCTGATACCTTCCCAATATGCACCCGTCCCCAGAAGCACGGAGTTCGTATCTTCCTTAAACTCATTCAGCACCTTGTCCTGCGACGATCCCGGCTGCTGCATCAAGATTTTGTACGGAAGATTTTTCTCACTGAGAATGGAGTAGACCTCTTCCATGTCGGTCTTTGCCGTAAACAGCACGAGTGCCTTTCCGTTGGAAATGCTCAGGATCTCAAGCAGTCGCTCCACACCCTTTTCAATGAAGGCTTCATGTTCTCTGGTCGGGTGCGGGAGATCGTCGCAATAGTAGATCATGGCGTGTTCATCGTATGGATATGGGGAAGGCTTTGGCTCGGATAAGCAGCCGCGGTCACCAGCGGGAAAGCCGGTATTGCTGATAAAGTAAGAATACTGTTCTTCCAGAGACCCGCTCGTGGCGTTCGTCAGCGTGGCAGAGGTCAAGATGGTTCTTTCATCACCATTGAAGTATAGGCGGCTCACAATTTCTTTTGTGTTTTTAGGGCAATAGACGAGTTCCGTGTTGCTGCCGTGCTGCTCAATCCAGATCAGCATATCGTCTATCTGGTCAAGAAGCTCTGAAAGGGACTCGCTGACGGCATCCAGATCATCAGAGGCAGCAAAGGAACGGTTGTTTCTGAAATCCATGCTGGAATAAATCTGAATGCTGGACGAAAGGTTGTGTATGGCGGCGTTCATCTCGGTAAGCAGTTCAATCGCACTGCCATTGTTGTCGAAGAAAAAGCGGTCAGCGTAGCGCATATCCTGCTCTGCCTCGTTGATCTGCTTTTGGACTTGTGCTTTCAGGCAGTTATAGAAGGCGATGATTGCGCTCTCTGCCTCTCGCTTTTCACCTGACACACTGCTCTGGTCAAAGGATCGCAGCTCATAGAATGCGCTCTTAATCATTCCAAAGAGCATACCTTGCCCGAAACGCTCCGTTGTGGCACTCCGCACCTTATCATCCAAGTTGTGTGCTTCATCCACGACAAGCAGATCAGCGGCGGCGTTAATCAGCCCTTCCTGACCGCGCCGGAGTTTCATCAGATGCTGGGTTAGAAAATCCTGATTGCACAGTACCACTCCATCCGTAAACTTTAATGCTGCGCGGACTTTGTAATACTTGCACTTCTTTTCACAGAAGCCGCAATTCTTCATGCTGAACCGCTGCACATTTACCTTGTCCCAGATGCCTTGCGGCAAAACCTCCGGGAAATCCTTGCGTTCCTCATACCCCTGCTGGATTCCTTCTTTGAGCGCGTCCGGTGGGTCAGCCTTCGGGTCACACATATACTCATCTGCGCGTTTGTTGCAGAGATAATGGGTCTGTCCTTTTGCGAGGATGACATCTCTGTTCAGCCCAAGAAGGGGCATTACCGCGTGGACATCGCGCCAGAGCTGTTCTTGAAGCGCAATGGTCGAGGTTGCGATGATAACCGGCTTGTTCATGCGTTTGCTGTACAGCAGCACCGGCACAAGATAGCCAAAGGACTTTCCAATGCCCACGCCAGCTTCAATCGCAAAATGCTGATCGTTTATGAGGGCGTCCACAATCTCAAAGGACATATCCTGCTGTCCCTCACGCATTTCCAAACCATGCTGCGGGGCTTCATCCCAAAAGAAGGTGCTGACTTGCTCACTCATGGAGTACAGCTCTGCTTTTCTGCGCTTTTTCCGTTCCTCCGATGTATTGAATCCAAAATAGAATCTGTTGTCCATCCACATTCCTCCCGGAATAGAAACCTATGCTATCCGCGTTTCAGTTCAATGCTGACGTTTCCGTTCTCGTCGATGGTCAGCGTCATGTGTCTGATGTGCTTCTCATAGAACTGCCGCCGCTCTGCGGGAGACATTTCGATCCTCGTGTTTCGCAGAGCAGCGTCAAACATATCGTTGACGTTCAGGTGAACGGAGTTGTCAATCCAGCGGTACATCTCCTTGAATAGTGCGTTTTTCTTGATGTCCTCGCTGTTGCCGGAGTAGAAGTCATCCAGATAGCAGTAGAATATCCCGGATTCTGCGAGTGCCGCCTTCATATCCGGTCCGCATTTTTCCCGCTCAATCATGACAAGGAATCTGGCGTCCGGCAAGGAAGAGATAAGCCCCCAGTAGTCGGAATCGCTTGAGACGATGACGAAGGAATCCACTTGCTTCTGGTAGTGTTCCTGACAGGCTCTTGCGGTGAGCTTGATGTCTACCAGTGATTTGTTCTGCTTGATCCGCTCAATCATGATATGCTCAACGGGGATGCGGGTGTAGTTTTCAAGAATCCGCCATGCCGTGGCGGTATGTACGTCATCAAAGAGAATGATCGCCGTAATTTTCTGCATGACCTCATAATCAAGATTTTTGAGCGTGGCACACAGCTTGTACGGGTCGGAGTTTTCGCAGTCCACCACCAATACGGTCTTCTCGCTGTCATCAATGAAGTCGTAGATATTGTTTTTTACAAAAGCCCCTGCATCGGAGACTTTACTGTATTCCGTGAAGGCGTCGCAATGCCATTGATAAAGCAGGGTAGCAAACTTCTTGTCATTATAGAGGACATTACCCTCGTCCATCGGTACCCAGTTGATGTACATTTGATAGGGGTAGTAGGAGAGACTTGCGTAATAGATGTCCGCAGCATCTTTCGTTCCGTCCTCTGTCAAGCCGTTTGGCATAATGAACAGCTCTTTTATGTACGCCCAGTTAATCCAGATTGGAAAGAGGCTTTTGCAGTTGTTAATGCGGTCTGAAATCAGCCGGTTGATCTCGATAATGTGGTGGCAGAGCTTTGTACTCGACTTTTTGATAAAGCTGATTCCGTCATTTGAAAGCTGCTGCATACTGGACATCGGAAGGATCTCAGGCATCGAAAGAAGCCCACGGTATTCCATCCGCATGATGTCATTTATTTTCCGGTAATTGCGCTCAATGGCGGTGCGGATGATACATAGATTTCGGATGATGCGGGCATTTTTATCCTGCTCAAGCCGGTTGTATATCTCTATCTTCGGCGGCTCGTGTTCATTTTGGAAAATACGAAGCGGGACGCCGATCAGGTAAGCGACCTTTGACACAAGCTCATAGGTGCTGTCTTTGTAGGCAATCTGTTCTCCGGCATATTCGATGCCATTCAACATGACTGAATTGCCCATGATCTACTCCTTTCTCGTAGGGGAGTTAAGCGGTCATTACATTGTCCGTCCACATCTCACACTGGCTCATGACAGTCTGGACAGCATCATCCATACCCTCTGGCGGATATTTGTGTTTTTTCAGCAACCTTTTGACCAGGCGGCGCATTCCAGCTCTTGCGCTCTCTTTCTTTTGCCAGTCTATTGTCTGGTTTTTGCGAAGCAAATCTGTCAGTTCTTTCGTGATAGCAATAAGCTCGTCATGCTCGTAAAAGTCCTTGATTGCTTGCGGCTTTGTGAGGGCATCATAGAAAGCAAGCTCGTCCGCTGTCAATCCGAGTTTTTCACCCTCGGCGGCAGCAGCGGCAATGTCTTTCGCCAGCTTGAGTAATTCTTGAATGACTTCCTCGTTGGTCAGCATTCCGTTCAAATAGCGGTTCATTGCGCTCTGAATGATTTCGGAGAACTTTTCAGACTTGACAATATTTGTTCGACGGTAAACAGAGACCTGTTCGGAAATCAGTTTTTTCAGGAGTTCGACTGCAAGATTCTTCTCCTTCATGTTTGCCACTTCTTCAAGGAACTTCGGATCGAACAACGAAAACTCAGTCTGGACATCAGAGAAAAGGTTGATAACGCCTTCGCTTTTGATACTGTGCTTCAAAAGCTCGTTAATGCGCTCATTTACTTCCGGAAGCGTAAACTTCTTTCCGGTACCGCCTGAAACCAAGCGCACGGTCATTGTTCTTACGGACTCGAAGAAAGCTGCCTCCATGCGAGTTTGCTCGCCTACCAAGCTGCTGCACAGCGAAAGTGCCTGTTTGAGAAGCAGGGCTTCTTTGATAAACACATTCTGTGTCTTCTCATTGTCGGGAAGCTCGTACTCTGCAACACTCTTGCCGAGTATGAAGTTCACACCGCCGCTGATGAGCTTTGCCCTGTCGAGGTCGCTTCCGGTCATGAATTTCTCATAACTGAATCCGTGGAACAAATCTCTGCAAATAGAGAGCTTTTCAAGGAACTTCGGATATGCAGCCTTGCTTACATCTGTATCACCATAGTTCTTCTTGTCTCTGGCAGTATAGTCGTTCATTGCCTGTTTCAGTGCAGCCGCAATACCGACGTAATCGACAACCAAACCGCCTTCTTTATCTTTGAAGACACGGTTGACGCGGGCGATAGCTTGCATCAGGTTGTGTCCAGCCATCGGCTTATAGACATACATCGTAGCAAGGGAGGGAACATCAAAGCCAGTCAGCCACATATCCACGACGATAGCGATTTTCAGCGGAGAGTTGTTGTCTTTGAATTTCCGCGCCATATCGTCCTTATGCGCTTTATTGCCGATAATCTCACGCCATTCTTCTGGATCATTATTGCCTTGCGTCATGACCACTGCAACCTTTTCTGTCCACGCTGGGCGTAGTTCAAGAATGCGCTTATAAATCTTCATTGCTATGGGACGCGAATAAGCAACGATCATCGCCTTGCCGGTCAAGATATTCTCGCGGTAATTCTCGTAATGGTCAAGAATGTCATTTACCAAGGAATTGATCGTCTGGTCGGCACCGAGGATTGCTTCCATCTGACCGAGTTCCTTTTTGCTCTTTTCGATGACATACGGATCGGCGTTATCAGCCATAATGTCATACTCATTATCGATCAGATGGAGGGTGTTCTCGTCGAGTTTCAGGTGAATAACGCGGCTTTCGTAATAGACGGGTCTTGTAGCGCCATCTTCAACTGCCTGAGTCATATCATAGATGTCGATGTAATCACCGAAGACTTCTCGTGTACTACGGTCTTTTGTGGAGATCGGTGTTCCGGTGAATCCAATGTAGGTCGCATTAGGAAGCGTGTCTCTTATAATGCGGGCAGTGCCGATAACGGTTTTCGCCTCGACTTCGCCGTTGTCCTTCTGCTTGACCACAACCTTCTCATTGAGACCATATTGCCCACGATGCGCTTCATCAGCCATCACGATAATGTTCCGACGCTCCGAAAGAGCTTCGTTGCTTTCTTCAAACTTCTGCATGGTCGTGAAGATTATGCCGTTTGCCTGTCTGTTTGCAAGCAGTTCTTTCAGATTCTTGCGGCTCTCAGCGTGCTGCGGCGTTTGCCGGAGGAAGTCCTTGCAGCGGGCGAATTGTCCGTAAAGCTGGTCGTCCAGATCGTTACGGTCGGTAATGACAACGATAGTGGGGCTTTCTAACGCTTCTTGCAGATAATGAGCATAGAAGACCATAGACAGCGATTTTCCGCTGCCCTGTGTATGCCAGAAGACGCCACCCTTACCGTCCGTCACGGTTGCGTGTTTTGTAGATTCAATCGCCTTTTTGACTGCGAAATACTGATGATACCCGGCGAGTATCTTGAATGTATTCTGTCCATCCACATTAAAGCAGATGAAGTTTTTCACGATGTCAAGGAAGCGGGTCTTCTCAAACAGTCCTACAAAGAATGTGTCAAATGATGCGTGTTGCGTATTCTCATAGCTGCCGTCTGTTGTTTTCCACTCCATAAAGCGGTCTTCGCCGGACGTGATTGTACCAGCCTTTGAAGTGGTCAAGTCGCTCATGACACATACCGCATTATAAATGAACATAGAGGGGATCTCATACATATAGTTCCGGAGCTGGCGGTATGCTGCGGAAGCGTCGGTTTCTTCGCGGGACGGAGACTTCAACTCCACAATGACGAGCGGGAGACCATTGACAAAGAGGATCACATCCGGTCTTTTTTCGGAGTTCTCAATGAAAGTCCACTGATTCGCAACTGTGAACTCGTTACTGGCGGGATTTTTGAAGTCTACAAGGTAAACAAGTGTAGAGCGTTCTTCACCCTTGTCATAGTATTTTACCGGGACTCCGTTTTGGAGGTAGTCCATAAAGACCATGTTCTTCTGCAAGAGCGTTCCGGTTTCAAAGTTCTTGAGTTTGTAGATTGCCTCCGTCAGAGCGTCCATAGGCAAGCTCTTGTTGATCCGTTGCAAGGAAGGTAGCAGAACATCCTCGTAAAGCGGCGAGTGATAATCGCGCTCCACATCCGGTCCATAGATATAGTTATAGCCCAGTTCTTCATTGAGAAGTTGCAAGACGGCATTCTCATAATTTGATTCGGTAAAATAGCCTGCCATTTGTACTCAACTCCCTCTATATAATATCCGCATAGATGCGGTTTTCAGCTTTTGTGAAGATTACCTCAGCAGGAAATAAATCTTCTCCCGCATTTGCCAATGAAACCAGTGTTATTGCCCATTCCCACAACTGTACAGGCAGCCTATAACATAGATTTTCAGGTGATGCCTCAACAGTGACTAATGGGATGCCGCCCTTTGCAATACCGACAGAAAGAACTACAAAGGCGTTTTTTCCTTTGGTGAGTTCCAGAATGGGTTGTCTGTCTACATCGTGATAAACTTTTGCGCCGCATCGATTCCTAAAAAAATCCTTTTCTTGATCTTTCACCGGCTCAACAGGCAGCTTGTTTTTCATCTGCTCAAAATGGGTTTCAAGTCTTTGGCAGATGCAGCTATTACAATACTCCGGTTGCATATCAAAGTCTTGTTCGATGTCTTTAGCTGAATTGAAATGATTCATGAAATCCAGCAGTCCCAAAAAGCTAACAAGGTCATCTGAATAATTACCGGCATAGACCTTATACCAATCATTGTTGATCTCGAACACGATATGATAAAGCTGCTTGTATAGCTGTAACTGCCCATCGGTTAGTCTGAACCATTCTTTGCTAAGAAGAGTCTTCGCAATGCGGGGACTGTCCTGCGTCGGTGTCAAGGAATGGTATAGCGATTTCATCAGTTTGCCGATAATTCCTACCAGCATATCAGCCATTCTAATTCCAAAGTGGTCTATCGAGTCTGCCTCTTCGCAATTCTTCAAACTGGCTTCTTTCGCGGCAATGAGAGTTTTGCTTTCGGCTCCTGCTTCACCTTCCTTGTCAAGCAAGACTGAATAATCAAGAATGCCCTTGCTGATCAGGAAATTTCCAAACCCGACAAACTGCGAATGGTAGTCCCAAGTGAGGGACTGCGGAACATCGACGTTATTCAGGACATAAAGGACGGCTTCAAATGCCGTGTTTTCCTGCGCCTTCAATTCGCGGTTTTCTTTGTTACGCCTAATCCGGTTCGTCAAGAATGTCATTAACGCAGCTACAAACTCCGTTGGACTTTTATACAGGCTTTCAATTACCTCTGTGGGTCGGTATGTAACTATCGCTTTGACTATTGAGTAGCGTGCAGCGTCCATATCAAAGAAGACGCTATTGCGATAGCCTTTGAAAATCTGGGTGATAACGTATTCGATTTTGCTTGCACAGAACAGATAGATATAGCTGTTCTCATCAAAGATGGAGAAGAAATCTCCAAGCAGCTTTACATTTGCTTCGTTGAGAGAGGCAAATCCATGAACTAACTGCTTCGGCTTTATCGTTCCGCTTTTCAGCTCTCCTTTTTTCTTCCTATCAGCGTATTTTTCTTCAAAAGCATGATAACGCTGTTCAAAAGCTGTTTCGTGATCGCTGCGCCACCCGATAATAGCTGCCAGAAAACCATCATAATATGTCTCACCAGTAACGGTTGAGAGATTGATGACCCTGCTATGCTCAGACTCATCGTAGTAAAAGCAGTATTTCATCTTATCCCTCCTAGCGTAAACGATAATTTAGCGGCTTAGAGCTGGACGGCAGAGACATTGATCTCTCCGGACATCAACTTTGGAAGAAGGGTATCTCTTAGTATGGACAGCCGTTTATTTTCCGCTCTATTAGAATAAATCTGCTCAAGAAGTGGTGAAGCAATGGTATTAAACCCGGCTAACTCTTCTTCCGATGGTAGAACAACAGGGTATGTCATAATCTGCTGCTTATCTCCACGGGGCATTTTCGTTCCTTTCGATCCAGCAACCATAAATGCGAAGAACTTGTCGGCATATAGGGTGCTGAATAGGTACGCCGAGTAATGCGGCTGACTTGGCGTAAAGCAAAGAACATCGGTTGAGCAGCCACATTTGTCCTCACAGTAGACAATCTTCTTAAAGTAAGGACGAATGTTGGAAATCAACGTATCACCTTTATGGCAAGCGGTTGTCTGTGATGTAGTTGGTAGGCTTGTCGCCTCGGTTGAACCAGCTTTTCCCGACAGCATATTTTCCGTTGAGAAGTAGGTTATGACGTTCAACTCAGAGACAGCTACTTTGTCTCTTGAATATGAGCAAATATCCGAGAGGACTCCCTGATTTACTGCCAAAATGTCATTGCCGAACCGCTCTTGATATATCGTTTGCAGGAGATCAGCTAAATTATCGTTTATCTCGGTGTTGGTCTTAATCTTTTCATCGAGCATAGACAATGTACTTGCAATCCTCTTTTGCGTTTCAATATCAGGTAGAGACACAATTTCCTTGTGAACGGTATTCCGATTTATTCCCGGTACAGCGCTTGCCGAAGTAAACTTTGACCACTCAAGCGTTTTCAGAAAATAATAAATGAATTTCGCGTCATTGCCATGATAATTCTCGACAAATAATGTTGTGTTTAGCGGCCAGAAATCTTCTGCCGCATAAAACACTTCGCCGATTGTTCCATATCGTCCTGTGATAACACCGGGAGCCTTAACCATTGCTGTTGAATGAGTTCCTGTGATGCCCGATGATGAGAAGATAGGCACCTGTCCGTTTTCGCGCTTCTGTTGCGGAAGGTCAAAGCCTCTCTTGAATGTAACAAAATCACCAAGTTCACCGCTTTTCCAATTACCCAAACGTTCCACCATCCTATCCAATGTATTTTCTGTGTGCCAGCTTCACATTTTGCTGCTTCACCATTGCGTAGTGCATGGTAGTGTCGATCTTCTGATGCCCCAAGAGTTGCTGGACCTGCTCTATGGGCATTCCTTTATCAATGGCTGATGTAGCCAGCGTCCGTCGGAACTTGTGCGGATGCACTTTTGAGATATGCAGCCGCTTTCCGAGTTCTCGAAGCCGCGTCTCCACACCGCCGATCATAAGCCGTTCATACGGAGCTTTCAACGATACAAACAGTGCAGGGTTGCTGTCAGTACGACTGTCGAGGTAGTTCTGCAAGTGTATCTTTGTCCTTGCATCAAAGTAGACCAATCGCTCTTTGTTACCCTTGCCGAGTACAACACACTCGCGCTCAGTGAAGTTTATGTCCTCGCGGTTAAGTGTGACAAGTTCTCCGACACGCATACCAGAGGATGCCAGTAGATCAATAATTACCAAGTCTCTTGGAGTTGCGCAGCTGTCACGCATTAGCTCCATAGCCTCATCTGTGTAGGTATCTTTGATTACTTTCGCGGTCTTGACCTTGTGAATCCGGCGCACCGGACTCTTCACAATGAAATCTTCATCTTCAAGCCAAGAGAAGAAACTGGACAGGATGCGACGGATGTTGTCAATCGTTACCTTACTTGATCCCCGTTCCCTCTGATAGCTGGTCAGATATTTGCGAAGATCGTCTGTTGTGATCTGTGAAGCAGTCTTCCCAATGCCTGAGAGCATAGCTTCTATGGTCTTCCGGTAGTAGCCCAAGGTCTTTTCTGAACACCCTTCGATCCGCTTTGCGGTTATGAACGCTTCAACTGCATCACGCCTTATGTCTTCGCTCTTCGCATCGGTGTCGTAGCTCACGGTTGCCCCGTGCAGCGATTCACGCAGTGTGTTTCTGAGCTGCAAGAGCTGTTCATTGTTGAGATAGGGCAGCATTTTTAGCTCTATCTCATTGATAAGCTGTTCTTTCATTGTCGTATCTCCTTTTCTTTAGAGAACGACAATCAGTGGCAGTTCCTATCTGTATTTCTCTCGCCACTGCTGAGAGATTCCATGTGCTGTCACTCAACCCTCCTCAATTCCTTTGATGGACCACCTATATAGATGCTTTTAGCTATTTGCTGTAAATCAAAGTCATCCTCACAAACAACATTGTCGCAAGGGATATGAACACTGAGGGTAGCTGTATTTCCGGCAAGCCTATCAAACAATTCTGGGTTGGCAATGAAATAATCCTGTAAGGGTAGGTAATAAACTTGTTTGTCATTTACTGTAACATAGAGCAAAACAAAGGCTATCGGACTACCTAGACCGTAGTTTATAGTTTTAACATCCAGCGGAAAGGAAAAGTAACCATTTTTTAGCTGATTTGGATTAGCTGTTCCTTTAATTTGCCCTTCGATTTTCTTGTTTGAGAACTGTTCATTTTCTATGAGTTCAATAATACAATCTCGCCCATTATCACTACCGGTTTCTTCATGATAATCCCAGCGTTCAGCCGAAAAGCTGTTGTGAACCAATTTCCTTGCCTCTCTGCTAATCACACCAGAGGTTTTATCTTTTGGAAGAGTTCTATTCATCTTTATTTCCTCCGGTAAACGATAATTTATATGCTCAAGCAAAAGCAACCACAAAACAATGGATCTCCAAAAGCACTGGCGACTATGAGTTGTTACCTCTTTCAGATATTGCTTCGATCAATCCCGACACATATTCTCCAAAAGAAGCGTGGAAATATGTGAACTATCTCGACACCAGTAGCATAACTGAAGGATGTATAGCGGAAATACAACACATTACGCCTTCTTCTGAGAAGTTACCAAGTCGTGCAAGACGCAAAATAGCTCCGAATGACATTGTGTTTTCGACAGTGCGTCCAAACCAACGGCATTATGGCATCATAAGTGAGCCTTTGCCAAATATGCTTGGCTCCACCGGCTTTGCAGTAATACGAAGTAAGAATCCGTTAGTCTGCAATGAACTCATCTATTTGTGCTTGACCGAGAATGAGTTCATAGAGAAAATGCAGCAATTGGCAGAACAAAGCACATCGACATTCCCGTCGATAAAACCATCTGACTTGGGTGTGTGCGAAATACCTTGCCCCAAAAATCAATCATCTACGAGTTTCACTGAGACGCTGAAATCTTTGTTTGCTCTTATAGCGGCGAATCAGCGAGAAAACATCTCTCTGTCAGAAATTCGAGATGCTTTGCTGCCCAAGCTGATGTCCGGAGAGATTAACGTTTCTGCCGTCCAGCTCTAAGCCGCTAAATTATCGTTTATCCTATCGTTAAGCGCAATCTTTTCGT
>OGUQ01002214.1_pt1 | contig 13939 bp, 13 predicted proteins | sample 1574701 | NCBI WGS metagenome assembly OGUQ01 (sample SAMEA2582087, study PRJEB24529) | metagenome | biome: Human gut stool | place: China | collected 2011 | reverse complement strand
CCCGCATAGCCGGCCGGAATAAAAATTGCGATCATCATGATCAGCATGGCACCGATTTTAGCTCTGGGATCCATATGATGAATAATGGAATCCAGCGGCAGATATTTTCCAAGTGCGATATTATTCATGCTTCTTCACCTCACAAGCGACAGCCGCAGCCAGCTTGTCCATGTCCAGCAGAGTACGGTCGATGGAAAAGCCGCGGCGAATCAGCTCTTCCCGAAGCCGTATCACAGCCGGGGGATTGATATTCAGCTCCTGCAGGAGCTCTACGGTTTCAAAGAAGGACTGCACATCACAGTGCTTTTTGATGCTTCCATCCTGAACAACGACAACCTCTTCACAATATTGTAATACATGCTCCATATCATGGGTCACGATCAAAACGGTTTTCCCGTATTTCTTATTCATATCCACAAACAGCTGCATCATAGCACTGGCCCCCTGCGGATCCAGTCCGGCTGTCGGCTCATCCAGCACCAGCACATCCGGATTCATGGCAAGTATTCCTGCGATGGCAATTCTTCGCTTCTGCCCGCCGGATAAATCAAATGGGGAGCGCTGCAGATAGCTTTCATCCAGACCGACGACCTTCAGCACCTCCTTCGCACGCTGAGCGGCTTCCTCAGCACTGACGCCGAAATTCTTCGGTCCGAAGCTGATATCCTTTTCAATGGTTTCTTCAAACAGCTGATATTCCGGAAACTGGAACACCAGACCGACCAGACGGCGCAGCTCCTTCAGATTTTTTGGCTTGCTTCCCGCCGTAATTGTTTTATCCAGTATCTGAACTTCGCCCTCGCTAGGCAGCAGAAGGGCATTCAGATGCTGTACCAGAGTAGTCTTACCACTACCGGTTTCTCCGATAATGGCTGTTACCTTTCCTTCCGGAATCTCCAGATCAATCCCCTTTAAGGCCGCATAGGAAAACGGAGAATCCGCATTATAGGTATGTGCTACTTTTTGAAATGTAATCGGCATACTTCATCCACCACCTTTTCCATCGTTGTGCAATCCTTCATATCCACACCGTGTGCACGCATGGCCTTTGTGAATTTCAAGGCAAACGGTATATCCAGCTGAAGCGCAATCAGCTCTTTTTCTTTTCTTAAAATATCGTCGGGAAGTCCCTTCATAACCACATGTCCACCATCCATGACGATGACATAATCCGACTTACTGACCTCTTCGATATCATGTGTTATGGAAATGATCGTTATATTGCTTTCCTTATGAATTTCCTGAATCAGCTCGTTAATTTCCGCTTTTCCCTGCGGATCCAGCATACTGGTGGATTCATCAAAAATAAGAATCTGCGGAGACATGGCAAGAACACCGGCAATCGCCACACGCTGCTTCTGCCCGCCGGACAGCTTGGTCGGTTCACTCTGCATATATTCCGTCATTTTTACCTTTTGTGCAAAACGTTCAATAATCGGCTGCATTTTTTCCGTTTCCACCTGATGATTTTCCAGACCACACGCGATATCATCCGCAACGGTAGCGCCGATAAACTGATTGTCAGGATTCTGAAAGACGATTCCGACCTTATCGCGAATATCGTACAGGGTGTCTATGCTCAGCTCATCCTGATCCACATAAATATGTCCCTGATCCTTATCCAGCAGACCGATCAACAGCTTAGCAATCGTTGACTTACCGCTTCCGTTATGTCCGATAATGGTTGTATAGCTTCCCTCTTCAATCGAAAAAGAAACATGCTCCACTGCATTTGTTTCCTTATCATAAGAGAATGTCAGATCCTCCACACGTATTTTTTCCATGTTCTCACCTCAAAATTATAGCGTTTTTATTATACAACGAATCGAAAGTGAACACAATAAATCTACTGTGTAAAACAAAACTAACAACACAAACCATGGATTCTTCCTTATATGTATGAGGTTTCTTCAAAGACATCCTTATGAGAAACATCCACTTTACAGAGAAAAGTACGTACATGCAATCATAGAAATGCTAAAATAACATATATTAGATTTTGTCCAGCTATCACTTGCATGTTCCCACATGAAATATACACGCTGTATACAATAAAATACAAAACATATTATGCATTTTAAACGATTGTTCCGTAATTTTTATAAGTATGAATTTTTCCTTGCAAACCAGTAAGTGAAATGAAAAATATTTCAAGATGGATGATAAAGAACCTGCACTTAGAAATTAGGCAATCATTAAATTCGATTTAAATGTATTCACAATATTTATTATAAAAAGGCGTTTTGATTCGGTCAAATAAAGCAAGGCAGACAAAATAATCTAACTTGCTCTTCATCATATACTTACTTTTTAACCTGAATTTATTCTAAATCCATTTCTATTTGGCATGTTTTACATTCTCATAATAATTTAAATTTATTCTTGTCACCCTCATCATTTAAACAGGTATCCTCATTATCACCTTTGATTTGAACTATTATCGCAATAACCTCCGTTCTGCTATACTGCCAGTCAATACCTTCGCTATAGCATATAAAATTAGTTCAGCAGTTTTACGAACGGACTTACTTTAATAGACAACACATCTGACGACGATAGTCTTTTCTATTATGCTTCATGCATGATTTTCCTATACCATCTAATGCAAACAATAAAACAAAGAATATCGGAGATTGGCTGTGCGATTATAACACCTTTGATACCAAAAAAATAATTTCCAAGCATAATGATAGGAATGTAGAATAATCCTTGTCTAGCAACAGAAACAAATAGGGATGGCTTTACCAATCCGGATGATTGAAAGAATGTCGAGAATATGAAGATACCGCCTAATATTGGTGTAGAGATGGTTATAATCATGAGAAATAATTCTCCAGAATGTATTACCTCTTCATTATCTATAAACATCTGCATCAAGACTGCCTTCATGAGGATAAAGATTAATACAAAAAACATACCTAGACATAAAGATATTATATTGGCGGCTTTCATTGTTTCTTTAAGTTTATCTTTCTTTTTTGCTCCAACACAGTACCCTATCAAAGGCTGTATTCCCTGCCCAAGACCTACAGTTAGTTGAATTGGGAACAAATTAATTTTGCTGACTATTCCCATAGCTGCGACGGCAACATTTCCATACAGTACACAGTAGTTATTCAATATAATATTTGAGAAGCTTAACAGAATAGTAACTAAAGAACCAGGAATCCCAATCGATATAATTTCTTTTTGGAGTGACATAGCAAATGATACATCGTTAAAATGCAATGACAAATATACGTTTCTTTGAACATAATAGATATATAATAATGAAGTTACAACATTTGAAAAAACAGTTGCAATCGCTGCCCCCTTCACTCCCATATGAAAATATAATATAAAGATAGGATCTAAAGCAATATTTAATAAAGAGCCAATCACCAAACCATACATTGCTTTTTTTGTTTCACCAACCGAACGCAATGTAAACGCAAAAGCATTCGATATCATTATAGCAAGCGTCCCCAATATGATAATAAATAGATAATCATGTGAATAACTCCATGAATTAGTATCACAACCGATGATAGAAAGAATCGGATTTATGAATACTATGCCTAACACTGTGAAAACAAAGCCGCAGGCAAGTAAGATATAGAATGTATATGCAGAAGCTTTTTTCATTTCATGCTCATTTTTACTTCCCATCATTCTGGATATATAAGAAGCGCTCCCTATCCCAAACAAAGCACCTAGAGACATTAATACCAAAAACACTGGCATGGTTACAGAAATAGCTGCAACTTGATTAACGTCATTTACCTGTCCAATAAAATAGGTGTCTGCCATATTATACAAAATAGTACCTAGTTGCCCAATCATTGTTGGAAGTGCTAAAGCGAGAATTATTTTCCATACGGAATTTTCTTCCAATTTATCGATATTCATATACCTACTCTCCTCCTTTTATAATTTTGTAAAGGATTTTCGCCTTTATATGTTTACAGTCTATAGATATGATGCCATGTTCATATAAAATCATTTATGGTCACCGCCTATTTATCTTGTATAAAAAGATATGCTAAGCATATCTTTTTTGTTAAAGTGTATATGTTTCTATTGTATTACTAATAAAATTTGACTTTAGTTTCTCCTTGTATTTCAGAAATACATGTCCATCATACTGTTCATAAACATACTTAGATTCCCAAACTTCAACATTCACTATAACATCTTCATAATCTGCTGAAGTAAGGACATAAGTGTCTTTGCATCCAGCTACCTCTTTCATTTCCTCTGCGAATAATTGCGAATCTCTCATATACTCAGTTTTCTTTGACTGATTTACTTTATTTTTTACAAGAACAATGTACATGCACTCTCCCCCTCTAACTCTTTTCCATTGCTTTCAATTACTTTCTGGTACCAGTAGAAGCTGTCTTTTCGATACCGTTTCAATCCGTCTTCATAATCCACATAGATAAATCCATATCGTTTATCTCTATCCCCTGAAGCACTATAAAGATCTATACATCCCCAAGGCAAATAGCCCAGACACTCTACGTTATCTTTATCTACAGCATCTATAATTGCCTGAATATGCTGTTTTAGGTAAGCAATTCGATAATCATCATGCACTTTTTTATCTTTTGTCAGGTTATCATCTTTTACACCTAATCCATTTTCAACAATCATGAGCGGTAAGTTATAACGATCATAAAGATCATTCATTAAAATTCTCAGCCCCAGAGGATCAATTGTCCAGCCAAAGCTTGATTGCTTCAGCTTCGGATTCCTTAATGCCTGATACATCATTTGTAATGTTTCAGCATTTTCATTGATAGCATTACTTTCTTTTCCTACACAAACAGAATAGTAGTAACTAAATGAAATAAAATCGATTTTGGCTTTTTCATCTTTGAATAAAGCTTCTTCATGACGATATCCGTGCCAGCCATCTTTTTCAAATTGCTTTATGTTTTTTGAAGTATATTCACCTTTGCATAATAAATCTAAATAATCATAGGTCAACTCTTGATTATGTTGCTGGGCTAGAAATACATCTTCCGGATCACTGGTTAGGGGATATGCAAGTGAACTCGCTATCATACATCCTATTTTTGCATGAGGAAGTATTTCATGACAGCGCTTTACTGCATAAAAATGTGCAATATTCGTATTATGATAGATTGTATACGAAAACTCCTTATATCCCACTGTTTCCGGTGTCATCTTTTTCCCTATTCCAAATGTTGGCATTTTTAAAGTCATATTATTTTCATTTAAAGTCAGCCAATAGCTAACATAGCAGCCGAATTCCTGGAAACATGTATCCACATACTGTTTGAATGCGTGTACTGTTTCAATACCATACCATCCATTATAACGATCCACCAAGGATTGTGGCATATCCCAATGATACAATGTTACAACAGGCTCAATGCCAGACTTCTTTAACAATTTAAAAACTCTTTTATAAAAATCCACACCTTTTTGATTCAGACTGCCATCCCCATCCGGATATAATCTCGTCCATGCAATCGACATACGGAAAGCACGAAAGCCCATTTCTGCCAGTAGTTTAATATCCTCCTCATAATGGTGATAGAAATCTGATGTAATAGAATAATCTCTTACTTTATTTGCCCCCATCCATGCTTCGAATGATTGATCTACATTATGCTTCGAATTCTCTGTAATGACGTCATATATGGATTTTCCTTTGCCGTCCTCAAATGCACCTCCTTCAAATTGGAAGGAGGAAGTAGATCCTCCCCATAGAAATTCTTCGTTCATATAAGCCTCCTCTATAGTAACGTTATCATGGTTTCTCCACGTTTCACTTGATCTTTATCACATTCTAATACTTCTAAATATTCTTGTGAATTTGTAATGATAATAGGTGTCACAATATCGTACTCTAATTTTTTTATTTCCTCGATGTCAAATTCAAGAAGTTCATCTCCAATTTTTATTCTCTGATCAGGTTTTACGTAGGTTGTAAAATATTTGCCTTCTAACTGTACCGTATCGATTCCAACATGTATCATGATTTCTGCGCCATCATCGGATAACAAACCAATTGCATGCTTTGTAGGGAATATGGTTTTGACTATTCCCTTTACAGGAGAATATAAGATACCTTCCTCTGGAAGCATCGCGATTCCTTTTCCCATAGCTTCACTTGCGAAAGTTGAGTCATCCACTTCTGTTAGTTTTACGATTGCTCCGTTACAGGGTGCTTTGATTTCTATTTTTTTATTATCTTTTATATATTCTTCTACTAAGTCTACTATTTTATTTTTATCTTTATTACCTATAATTATTGAAACACCATCTATATCTTCTATTACTTTTGAATTAACCTGAGCATAGCAACCCATTGCAACAACAACAGCATTCTTATTTTTATTACATGCACTTCTAAGCATTTTCCTACTTTTTTGATCACTTGCATTAGTAACAGAACAAGTATTTACTACATAAACATCTGCATAATCATCAAAAGATACTATCTCATAACCTCTTTTTTTAAATTCATTAATTGCGTATTCTGTTTCATATGCATTAACTTTACAACCTAATGAACAAAATCCAACTTTCATAATATACCTCCTTAAAACAAAAACAGTAAATAATTACTGTTTTATGATATCATAACTTTTTAATTAGTCAAGATTATTTCTAAATGTTTTTAAGTTTCCTAAAAACTCATTTTCTCTTTCTTCTTCACTTTTAGTTTCATCTAATTTAAACTCTTCTAAATCAATAAAATTTTCATTAATATCGTCATTTTTCTTAACACCATATATTGGTGAAACTATTTGAGATGCCTTAAATGTTCCAGCATATTCTCCTTTTTTATTAACAAATGGTTCCTGTTTCTTTTCTGTTTTAATAACTTTAACAGGTTCTTTCTTTTCTTCTGCTTTTGTTTCTGCTCTATAAATTATTTTTTTAGCACCTGCTCTTTTAACAAGTTCATCATAACTTATAATCGCATCTTTTTCTTGTTCTTCTTCAAAATTAGTTAAATCAATAGGTTCTTGTTCTAGTGTATTTTCAATTAATTTTGATATTTCTTCAATACTACTTGGTTTTGTAACAATTACTTCTTCTTTTGGTTCTTCAATTTCTAAAGATTCTATTTCTTCTTCATCTAATTTTTCTATAATTTCTGGAGTTTTTTTCTTTTCTTCTTTAACTATTAATTTTGGCATTTCTTTTTTTGTTTCAACCACTTTTGCTAGTGCAATAGGTGTTTCCACATTATCTTCTTCTTTTATTAAGTCTGAATATCTTTTAATATTTCTGTTTTCCATATCATATTTATTATTTTTCTTTTTAGTTATAAGATTAATAACTGTAATACTTATAAGCATTAAAAATACAAGTACAATCAAAAATAATAATATTTGACTACTTTTATCCATATCCGAAAATTTAAATAATATTGAACCCATATTTTTCATAATGCCACCTCATAATTTATTAAACTCATAATATACATAGGAACTGTTTCAGTTCTTAAAATTAAATTACCTAAAGTAACTGGAATAAACCCATTTTTTTCTAATTTTTCTTCTTCAGAAATAGTAAGGCCCCCTTCAGGACCAACCACTATGATAATTCTATCACAGTTTGTCGAATTTTGTAATACATTTTTAATAGTTTTTTCATTTTCTTTTGTTGAGCATGTAAGTTTTAAGTCATAATCCAATTTTGATACTTCATCTATTGGCATAATACCTTTAATAATAGGCTTAATATTTCTATGAGATTGTTCTGCTGCTTCCTTTGTAATTGTATTCCATCTATCTATTTTCTTATTTTCTTTTCCATCAATTTTTATTTTACTTCTAACAGAACTTACAAGTATAAAATCATATATACCAAGTTCTGTACACTTTTGTAAAATAAAATCAAGTTTCTTTTCATTTACTAAAGAAACTGCTATTGTTACCTTTACAGGAAGTTCATTATTTACATCAACAATATCTTTTACACTATAACTTACATCTTTTTTGGATATATCATTTATCTCACACAAATAAACTTTTTCATCATATACAATTTCTATTTTGTCATTTATTTTCATCCTCATTACATTTATTATATGATGTTTATCTTTATCACTAATATTTAAATCTTTATCTACTGCAAAATATCTCTGCATATTTATCACCATTTTCATTATAAATTAGAAAAAAATAATATACAATGAATTTTACGAACATTTATGTTTCTTTACAAAATTTTACTAGTAAAAAATGTCATATTTTGGTATACTAATATTGTAAAGGAGAATGATATATGGATAATAATGATTTTATGGAATATAATCCTAGCCCATTTTCAAATGGATTTAGTATGCTTAATACTTATGCTGAAGACTTAAGTAAAAAAGAATATGTTACTAATCCCGCTATTGCTAGAGAAGAAGAAATAAAAAAATTAATACTTGTATTACTTAGTCCTGAAAAATCTGCTGTTTTAACAGGTAAACCAGGTATAGGTAAAACTGCTATTGTTGAAGGATTAAATTATTTAATTCAAAGAAAAGAAGTACCTAATGCACTTTTAAATACAAAAATATATAAAATTAATACTTCTTCATTACTTGGAACATATACAAATGATGGTGTCGAAGATTCTAAACTTCAACTTTTAATTAATGAAATAATGGGTAAAAAAGATATAATTCTATTTATTGATGAAATACATACACTTGTTACTGCATCAAAAAATGGTGATGTTGACTTTCTAAATATGTTAAAACCAGGTCTTGATAGAGGTGACATAAAAATAATTGGTGCTACTACTACTCAAGAATTTGAGGAAAACTTACTTAAAGATAAAGCATTCTTAAGACGTTTTGAAAGAATAGAAATTGCTGAACCAGATCAAGAAACAACTGTAAAAATTCTTGTTGGTACAACAAAGAAAATTGAAAAATCAACTGGTGTTAGATGGCCATATACTAATTGGGTTTTAGAAAATGTATGTAAATTTATAGTTGGTATGACAAGTGAATATAAAAGAGTTTATGAAAATAATTCAAGATACCCAGATGTTTCACTAGCACTTTTATCAAAATGCTTTACATATGCTAGATTTGAAAACTCAAATATAGTTACATTTAAACATATATATGCAGCAATAAAAAATTGTAATAGTGTATATCCTGATGTAGTACAGAAAGAATTAGTAAAATTTAAAGAAGAATTTAAAGAATTTTTAGAAAAAGAAAAGGTAGAACTTTAATTTAAGTTTTACCTTTTTAATATTCTATATTTTTCTTTGATACTTCTATTGCTGGACGAACACTACGATCACTAGAATTTGAAACAGGCTTATTACTAACAGAACGCGTATGACTATGAACATAATATGCATCTTCAGAACTATCAGAGCGAGCATTTTCAAGCCACCATGACAATACTAAATTATTATCACTTGAAAATTTTGTATTTTCAAGTAAATAGATATATTTATCCAATTCACCTAATATCCAATCTGGTATATTATTATTGTTTATTGCAACCCTTACTTCATCAATTGTAAGAAATCTTGCCGCGTAGCCTGCATAACTAAAATTACTTGGCAGTGTTCCTCCTATTGTAGTATTCCCATCATTTTCATTTAAAATTGCTCTTAAAGAACTTTTCAAATTGACATTATTCCACTGGCTTGTGGTAGGTAACTGTTTTATAACTGTTCTTGGTCCGTGCCAATTTTCATTTGAACTATCATATGCGTATGTAGTATTATTGCTAGGACTACCTGCACTTACATTATTATAATATATTAATACTGCTGTATCATTTTCAAATGATTTTGTACTTGTATTATAGTAATCACTTACATAATAAAATCTTTCTGTTTTTGAATCATATACTCCATCTCCATTTACATCACAATCAAATGCATCTCCTGAAGTTAATGATCCACTTGTTCCTAGATTTCCATATGTTATTGTACTTGTTCCTTTTGAACCTGCACTTGTATAACCTGCTCCAGAGCAATTATATGTTACACTCGTCTGTGTGCATTCTTCTGTATGTAGTGTTGTAGCTCTTTTACATATTACTTTCTTTTCTGGTACTATTGGTGTGTTACTTTTTTCTTTTGTTAACATTGTATAATTTATTGTTGATGTTATATTTGATAATGTTATAGGAGATGTTGGAAGACTTGTTAATAGCTTATCCTTATCATATGTAATTATTAAGTTTAATGTCTTTGTTTCACCCGATAGTAATCTATCACTTTTTTGTACTTTTTCTTTTGTTTCTGCATAAACTAAATCTAGTCCTATTTTATTACAAAAGATTGACACATCTGAACCATCTTCTGCTGTACAACTTTCCATTTGTGTTAATGTTGTTTCTACTTCTGCTGGAAGGTCTCCTTCATTTATTACATCAAATGTATAAGTTATTTTGTCTCCTGGTGCAGACAATGTTCCTTCTGATATTGTGAGTATTGTACTATTATCATTAAGAGTTGCTTTACCTCCTGTTGCTTGTCCTTCTACTTTTGGTGTTAATACATTTGTAAAATGGATATTCCAACTTGTCTTATTTACATTTGCTACACCACTTATATTTAAGTTTTGTGATAGTGTCGCATACGCTACCGTTATTCCTATTAAACATACTGCAAGTACTATTAATATTATATTTCTTGTTCTTTCATTTCTATACATATTTTATACTCCTAATCTTTTAAACACTACAAAAAAACTAGCCTACCCTTTATTAATATAACAAACTTATAAGTGTATTAAAATCAACTCTTGTTAAAAATAATATTAAAGCAGAAACTGCTAAATATGGTCCAAAAGCAAGCATATGCTCACCCTTTCTATAAACATTTATTATTGCAACTGGAAGCGCTAAAAATGATGCTAAAAAGACTACTACAATTGATATTCTCCATCCTAAAACAAAACCAATTAAAGCCATCATCTTTATGTCTCCGCCACCCATTGAATCTTTTTTAAATAAAGCATTTCCTATCATTCTTATTAAATACATTATTAAGAACATTGCCATTCCATCCATAAGTATAAATAAAAGTTCATATCCAAAGCTTAATAAACTAGTTATTATATCAATTTTATATAATATTATTAATTTTATTATTATAAGTACTACCGAAAAAAATATATTAACTTCATCTGGTATTATCATATATTTTATATCACTAATCATTATTATTACCATTGCTGATATAAATGTTAATGAATAAATAATATTAATTATTTCTGGATATACATCTTTATATGCTAAATAACCAAGTACAAAAAGCACACCAGTTAAAAGTTCAAACATAGGATAAAAGATTGATATCTTTTCATGACAATGTTTACATCTTCCTTTTTGAAATATATATGATAATATTGGTATTAATTCTAGTGCACCAAGTTTATGATTACAATTAGTACAATGTGATGGTGGATATACAATAGACATATTATTTGGAAGTCTATAACCAACTACATTAAAAAAGGAGCCAAAACAAACGCCAATTATAAATATCATTATACTGTAAACTATTATTTCCATTGTTTTCTCCTTCTATAATATATTTTCATACATACTAAACATTGGTATTATTACTGCAAGTAATATTCCACCTACTACAACTGCTAAGAATATAATCATAAGTGGCTCAATTAAAGCCTTAATTCTTGTTATAGTATTTAAATGTTCTTCATTGTAATAATCTGCTACTTTCTCCATCATTAAACCTAATTGTCCTGTTTTTTCACCTGTAACAATCATTTGGTATGCTATATTTGGAAAAGCCCAATTATCTTTAAACGCAACTGATATGTTTTCACCCTTTGAAAGAGCTATAACAGCATCATATATTATTGATTTATATATTTCATTATCTGTAATTCTACCTAATATATCCATACTATCTGTTATGAATATATTATTATTAATAAGAGTTGCAAATGTTTTAGAGAACATTGTCATTTCATTATAAATAATTATATTACCTACGACAGGTATATGCATAATCATATACTGAATATTTGATTTAAATGAAACACTTCTTTTAAATAATATAACAAATGTAGATACTATTAAAAGTATTACAAGTATTATTATTAAATACTTTGATCTAACAAAATTACTTACATTTATTATTGCTTTTGTAATACCTGGAAGTTCAGCACCTATATTTTTATAAATGCTTACAAATTGTGGAACTACTGATGCAATAATATAAATAATTATTATAACTGCAAATATAAATACAAATAATGGATACATCATTGCATTAACCATTTCTTTTTTTGATTTTTCAACTGCTTTATAATATTCTGCTTGTTCATCTAATACTTCTGGTAAATCACCAGTCATTTCTGCTGCTTTTATCATATTTATTAAAAGCTTTGGAAATATTACACCCATTCTAATCATTGCTTCAGATAAAGTTGCTCCCATAGATAGTTCATATACAACTGATTTCCATATTGTTTTATCTGATTCTGTTTTAGATTGTGTTGATAATATTTTTATTGAATCTACTATTGGAATACCTGCTTTTAAATAAGTTGATAATTGTGTTAAATAAAATACTAATATAGACTTTTTCATTGGTCTATTAAGTGCAATATCTGTATTAAAAACATTTGCTTTAGCAACTGCTTTTATTTCATATACTTTATAACCTTCTGATAATAAATATGAATGTACATCAAGTTTTGAGTATCCTAAAAAAGATCCTTTTTCTATTTTACCTTCTGGATTTAATGCAGAGTATTTAAATATTATTTTTTCTTTACTTCTTTTAGCATCTTCTGAATTAATATCAAGTGCAACAATTTGTTTTTTTCTATCTTGTCTTTTATTTTTTTCAAATACATCTTTTTCTTTTATTTTTTGAAGTAAACTTTTTTTATTTTGTTTATGAAGCTCTTTTTGTCTTAACTTTTCTTTTCTTATTTCTTCTTTTGCTCTTCTATGTTCATCTTTTGATGTAATAAATTCTTTAGCATTATCACTTGATTCATCACTTTTAAATTTTAATGTTTCATTTTTTATTTCTTCATCTATTACATTTTTGCTTAAATCTACCTTTTCATTTTCACTATTAATATCTTTCCCCATAAGTTTTTTTACTCCTAGACTTATACTTTTTACTATATTAAAAGGAAGTAAAATAATAAATAATAATATTTTACCAATATAACTAAAAATTGAAGTTTTATTATCTTTATTCATTATACCACCCATTATTCTATTTTCTATATTAGTATTATAACACACTAGAAAAATTTTTTAAACTATTTTTTCCTCATTCATATAATATACAAGAAGGAGGTATACTTTTATGTTTAATCCAAATCTACTTTATATGCCTGGAAGAAGTATTTTACCTATTGCTAGAAAAACAATTAATTGGGCTGGACTACTTAGTAATACACAAAAAACACTTAATATTGTTAATCAAGCAATACCTATTGTTTATCAAGTAAAGCCTATGATTAATAATGCTAAAACAATGTTTAAGATCGCTAGTGAATTAACTAAGTCAAATACAAATGAGAACTCAAATGTTCAAAATAATGCAAATGAAAGTAATAGTACCCAGAGTAATAGTTATAGTGTAAGTGATAGTTCATCAAATAATGATGGTCCTTCCTTCTTCATTTAAAAAAAGACAAAATCAATTGTCTTTTTCTAATTCTTCTTTTATTATTTTTATAAGTCTCATATGATGAAGTCTACTCATAACATTATTTTTTGGAAGTTGCAATAATAAATTTTCATATTTTAATAACTTTTTAGAGTAATAATCTTTAAATAATTCATCTTTATTTTCCATTAATCTAGGTCCAAAATATATTTGATTATAATTATATTTTTCTACTCCTCTTTTGAATTCTATAATTGTATAAATTATATCTTTATCAAGGACAAGTTTTTCTCTTGTTATTTTAAAACCTAATTTAATTACAGATTTTCTAAGTTTTACA
>OGUQ01002213.1_pt1 | contig 13942 bp, 9 predicted proteins | sample 1574701 | NCBI WGS metagenome assembly OGUQ01 (sample SAMEA2582087, study PRJEB24529) | metagenome | biome: Human gut stool | place: China | collected 2011 | reverse complement strand
CCAGTTTGTTTACGGAATCATATGCCCAATGACCTGCAGGTACATCGGAGAAGGGGTTTGCAGCATAGGCAGAAGCAGTTACGCCCAAAGCCATAGCCATTGCTAATACTAAAGATTTTTTCATTGTTATTTCCTCCTTCGGAAATGTTTTATTTTTATAAAACGTCCCGGAAAGGAATCTGTGCGCATCAGTTTGCTTCATGCGAGTTACCTAGTTTCCTCTACTCGGCGCACTGCTTTGCTTCGATACTTTCCTCAACGCATTATAAACAGGTTAAAAAACAATTATTATCATATATATAATTCATTGTTTGGACATATTTTACATTATTTTCAGAATTATTGCAAGTTATTTTGTTAAAAATATAACTAATGATTGTATTTTTCTTTATTTTCGGATAATTCGCTGTTTTTACCAAAGCATTGCCGCGTCCTGTTTGCCAACGAAAAATTATTTTTACAGGCTATGCTTTTATAAATTACTTATTTGCAGCTGTACTGCCGTATCTGCAGGCTATTTTCAACATATTTAAAAAGTTTTTAAATCTAATTGCTACTGCTATTTTCCGCAGAAATAGGTTAAACTATAGATACAGAAACTTATCTGCACAGGGTGAATTTTTTAAACTTCTCCCGGGTAAATACCTGTACTAAAAAACCTTTTAATAAGGAGGGATATTGTATGAAAAAACAAGAATTATCGTGGAAGGCCGGCGGCCAGCAGGGCGAAGGCTTAGAGAGCCTGGGTGAGATTTTCGCCGCAGCTTTATGCTCTCTGGGCTATGACGTGTATGGTTACCGTCAGTTTTCGTCCCGGATCAAGGGCGGCCACACCAGCTATAAGCTGCGTATCGCCAACCATCCGGTAGCTACGATCGCCAGCAGCTGCAATCTGCTGATCGCGATGGACCCGGACACACTGGAGGTGGATGCGCCTGAACTGACGGCTGAAGGCATTTTAGTTACCGATGCTGCCTGGCTGGAAGGTAAAAAGCCAAAGGTACGCACTGTTGCTCTATCCTGGAACGAACTGAGCAAAGCAGACGGTACAACACTGCCGAAAAACATTCTGGCTTTAGGCATCACCGCCGCTTTACTGGGCATCGATACTGCCAAACTGCTGCCGCTGCTGGAAAAACAATACGGCCGCAAAGGCGCCGATGTCATGGAAACAAACCGCCTGGCACTGGAAACAGGCTACGAATATATTAAAAATAATTATCATGATCTGCTGGCAGCCTTTACGATGCCGGAACTGGAAAATCCACAGCCGAAGCTGTTTATGCTGGGCAATGAAGCAGTCGCTCTTGGGGCTTTGACCTCGGGCGCCAAATTCATGTCGGCCTATCCGATAACTCCCTCTTCAGAAATTATGGAATATATGGTAAAATACGCACCTGCCGAAGGCGGCGTGATGCTGCAGACGGAAGACGAGATCTCGGCCTGCACGATGGCGATCGGCGCAGCTTATGCCGGCGCCCGCGCTTTTACTGCGACAGCAGGCCCAGGCTTATCGCTGATGGCGGAAGCAATCGGCCTGGCGGAAATGACCGAGACCCAGCTGTTTGTAATCGATACACAAAGAGGCGGCCCCAGTACCGGCCTGCCGACCAAGCATGAGCAGTCGGACCTGATGGCAGCGATCTATAATACACACGGCGACACTGCCAAAATCGTTATTTCGCCTTCTTCTATAGAAGAATCTTTTTACGACACTTTTGAAGCCTTTAATCTGGCTGAAGAATATCAATGTCCGGTCATCGTGCTTTCTGACCTGCAGCTGTCTTTAGGCAAACAGTCCGTAACCAGCCTTGATTACGGCAAACTGCAGGTGCGGCGCGGCAAGCTGGTCAAGGACGGATTGCCGGAAATCAAATCGCCGGAGTATTTTAAACGCTATGATCTGGAAGCAGAAGGCAGCATTTCCATGCGAGTCCTGCCCGGCACGCCAAACGGCATCAGCCTCGGCACCGGGCTGGAGCATGATGAAGTTGGCCGGCCTTCCGAAAACAGGGCCATGCGTACAGCACAGTCCGATAAACGCCTGCGCAAGGTCCGCAGCGTTGTTGATACATTTGAAAGCCCGCTTTATGAGGACGCTCCCTATCCGCAAAGCGATCTGCTGATCATTGGTATGGCAGGCACCCGCGCCGTCATCAGCGAAGTGGCTGAGGAGCTGCGCGAAAAAGGGCTGCGCGTCAATCATGTCCAGATTCGCCTGTTATCGCCATTCCCGGTCTGCGCTCTCAACCATTATCTGCAGGAAGCGAAAAAAATCGTCGTCGTCGAGCACAATGCCACGGCACAGCTGGCACGGCTGATAAAAATGAATGTACCGCCCTGTCCGGAGCTGCATTCTATCTTAAAATACAACGGTGATATTTTCTATAAAGAAGAATTGCTGGCCAAATGCAAGGAGGTGCTGTAAGATGTCGACTTTAGCTAGTTTTCAAAATCAGGTAAAACCCAACTGGTGTCCGGGCTGCGGTGATTACGCCGTTCAAATGGCTCTGCAGCAGGCAGCAGTAAAACTAAATCTGGAACCGCATCAGCTGGCACTGGTTTCCGGCATTGGCTGCAGCGGCCGTATCGGCGGTTATCTATACGCCTACGGCATGCATACAACTCATGGCCGCGCTCTGCCTTTTGCCCAGGGCGTTAAGCTGGCAAACCCTGAATTGACCGTTATCGCCTGCGGCGGCGACGGCGACGGCTTTGCCATTGGCACAGCGCATACTATCCATGCTATGCGCCGCAACGTCAATATCACTTATATCCTGATGGATAATCATGTCTATGGCCTTACCAAAGGTCAGACATCTCCCCGCAGTGATGTTGGCTTTAAAACCAAGACCACGCCGACAGGCAATATCGAGACCCCGATCGCTGCTTTGGAACTGGCTTTAGCTTCCGGAGCAACTTTTGTAGCGCAGGGCTTTTCAGCCCAGCTGCCGCAGCTGGTAGATCTGATCGTCGCAGCCGTACGTCACGAGGGTTTTTCCTTCGTGAATGTGTTCAGCCCCTGCGTAACTTTTAACCATACCAATACTTATGAATGGTTCCGCGAGCATCTGAGCGACGTCAAAGATATTGCCGGCTACGACCCGCATGATAAAGGTGCGGCCGCACGGCATATTATGGAAAAAGAAGGTATGCTGACCGGGCTGCTGTATGAAAACGACCGCGCTTCTTACGAACAGGCCAGCGGCCTTGCCGGTTTCAACACTATTAAAAACGTTGAAAAAATGCCGCAGGCAAACTTTAACAAACTGCTGGAAGGTTTTAAGTAAAAAGAAAATAAGCAAAATAAAAAAATACCACCCAAAAGCGGTGCAACTTAGGGATTTACGAAAACAAGTAAATTTTGAGCGACACCTTCAAGCGGGTGCAAAGAAAAATCCTACATCTTAGGGACATTCCCTCGGATGTAGGATTTTTTGCATTATGCTACTGCACTGTAGCGAGTATATACATATTCGTAAATCTGTTGGCGATAACCAGAGATTGCCATTTCGTCATAGCACTCTGGTAACTCTGCCCAAAGTGTATCGCGAATCAAATTATCAATTTCTGCTTTTGTTTCCTGCTTGTCAGTCCAGTGGTCAAGTTCTGCGACCTTTGCTTTAACCTTTTGCAACAAATCAGATGCAACCTCTTTTAATTTCTTAATGTCATTTTTGCTCAAATCGTCTCTAAAAAGCATATCGTAAAGAGATAACTCTTCATCACTTGTAAAACCTTCTCGAGCATATCTTTGTTCTTCTTGATTCATCTGGTTTGCTAAATCCATTAAATCCATAAAGGTCTTTTCAATATTAGCACGGTCTTGTTCGCTATTATAATCTGTGATGATTTGCTGATAACGCTCATAGTAATTAATTCGATTAGGATTAGAGAACAGCATCTTATCCAACTTCTGCTGAATTACTTCCTCCAGGTCTTTCATCACGAGATTTTTCTTGTGTACCTTAGCGAATTCTTTTCTTAACAAATCAAAATCAATAGCACTAATATCAAATCTACGTGGTTCTTCACGCACCATCATAGGCGTATGTTGTATTTCTACATAGTCACTTATGATTTTATTAATTTCAATCATAAGGTCAGTGGTATTCGTGTGCTTACGCTTCTTCTGCAATTCAAAGAATATCGCTACTATCGCTTCATATTCTTTTCTGGTGGCACCTGTTACATCATCACGGTCTGTATATTTCATCAGACGAATAAGTTCTGATGCATATGTACTGAAGGTCTTTTTATCCTCTACAGTTCCGCAGACAGCATTGGCAACCTCTTGCAAATATGACAACTTCATAAAGTCATAAGCATCAATCAATAGCTGCAGGTCAAAATCTTTCTCTGCTAAGAATGATTTAGCCTTCGCTATAGTGTCCATAATTCTTGTAATAAGCTCATCCTTATCAATGGTAGGGTCTGTTCCTCCATTACCACCAACATTAGCTGTATAATCTGCAAGAGCCTTTCTCAAAGCCTTCACGATACCAATATAATCAACAATCAATCCGTTGCTCTTACCTTCGCTTACACGGTTTGCACGGGCGATAGTCTGCATTAAGGTGTGTGCTTTTAAAGGCTTATCCAAATACAAGCAGGATAAACATTTCACATCAAAGCCTGTGAGCCACATTGCACAGACAAAGACTACACGAAGCGGGTTACCAGAATCTTTGAACTCTTTATCGAGTTCACGCTTTTCCACCTTTGCACGATGATATTTGATATCCAAATCCCATTTCTTAAAAGTTTGAATCTCATTCTGCTCTTGACTGATAACTACCGCCATTTCTGTTTCTTCCATCCACTTAAGCTTACGCTCCAATTCAAGAGCTTCTTGCTGCGTAGCATTTTTTATATTTTCTTTTAGATTTTTTATTTCTTCTTTCCAGTATTCCTGTACATAGTTGTACATACGAACACAGGTAACTTTATTCAGACAGACAAACATTGCTTTACCGCTTGTCCATAAATCAGAGTAGTGCTGTACAAAATCGTGAGCTATAGATTTAAGTCTTGGTTCTGCAGTAAGCAAATGGATTTCCTTTGCAAATTCTGCTTCAAGTTTATCTTGTTGATCTACATCCAAATCTGCATTCTCGATAGCATCCAAAATCTTATCAGAGATTTCCGGATTACGCAGGTCGAGGATTTTCTCACCACGGTTTTCATAATAAAGTGGTACAGTCGCACCATCTTCAACAGCACGTTTAAAATCATAAACAGAAACATATCCACCAAAGGTACGAGCAGTAATGTTATCACTGGATAATAACGGTGTTCCAGTAAAACCAATACGAGCAGCGGTAGGCAATAACTTAACCATATTATCGGCAAAGATGCCATATTGGCTACGATGTGCTTCATCAGACATAATTATAATGTCATGATCAGGATAGATTGGTTCTTCGTTGAGCTTATTGAATTTTTGAATTAATGTAAAGATAAAGCTTGGGTTGCCGTGCAGTTTACGCACCAAGTCATCACCACTTGAGGCGATGAACTGAGATGCCTTGATATTCTTTCCAAGCAATCCACAATTTTCAAATGTATTACTAATCTGTGAATTCAATTCTTCACGGTCAGTTAACACAACGAATGTTGGAGAACCTTCAAACTTTCTGCGTATCTTCTGTGCAAGGAATACCATAGAATAACTCTTACCAGAGCCTTGCGTATGCCAGAACACACCAAGTTTTCCGTCATTCAACTTTCTATCCGCATAGGCTTTCATTGCTTCGTTTACACCAAGGTACTGATGGTTACGAGCAAGTATCTTCGCTGTGTGACCAGTAGAGTGGTCAAAGAGAATAAAGTTCTCAAACAAATCCAGGAAATTCTCTTTTTTGCAGATACCACGGAGCATAGTTTCAAGAGCTACACTTCCTTGGTCTTCCTCTACGAGACGCTTCCACTCATGAAAGAACTCATACTTACTGCCCAGCGTGCCAACCTTTGCCTCTGTCCCGTTAGAAAGCATTAGGAATGCATTGTAATAGAACAAATGTGGAATGGTATCTTGATAGTCGGTATAATTATCATCATAGGCATTCTGCACATCCACCGTATTTTTCTTTAGCTCTACAAAGAGCAAAGGAATACCATTTACAAAGCCAACAATATCAGTACGGCGTCTATAGAGATCTCCATGTATCTTTAATTCCTTAATTGCAAGAAAATGGTTGTTGTCCGGATTATGAAAGTCGATAACAGTCGCTTTCTTAGTTTCATTCTGACCGTTCGGCTTTTTTACAGTCACAGGGATACCATCACGGATAAGAAAATACTTCTCCTCATTCACCTGTAGTAAAGAGGACGTAGAAAGCCTGTTCTCAAGAACTTTCTGTGCCTCTAACACCTGAGTGTCATTTATCCACGGATTCAATTTCTTTAGTGCTGCTTGAAAGTGACGAACAAGTAATATTTCATGATAGCTGGTTCTTCCGAATGAGCCGTTTGCACCTAACACTTCCGTGTTATAGGCAAATTCAACTTCCCAGCCCAATTCATCATGGAGTAGATTTCCTGCACTTTCCTGCACAAGTATATTTTCGGAATAATCATAACTCATTTACTTTCACCTCCTCATCGTAAAATTTTATTATAGCATCAACAGCCACTTCGGCATAGAAATCTTTCTTTCCTCCTGTTTTTCTTTTGGGATCAAGATAATTTGTTAAACATAACTTTTTGTCCTGTTTAACACGTTTCATAACCGTATTGAAAACTTTTCCAAATTTAATATCAGGATTCTTTTCTTTAACTCTTTCTCGTATATCTTGATATGTTAATGGTAATACTGATTGTTCTAATCTCATAGCCGGTGCTTTCGGATCATCAGTAATTCGAATACTTTTAGTTAGTGCTACTTTACCATTTTCTTGATCAATTGCTGCTACTATATCTGAGTTTTCTATCTTTTTTACACTTGCAGTATAGACCTCAAATCCAATTACTATACTGTCTTTTATATTTTCTTTTTGCAGTTCGCGAACTGTATCTATAACATTATTTACAAAATCATTATGCACCTGTCCATAATCACGCATTAAATATTCCACAGGATTGAATGGTAATCGAAAACCAACCGGAAGTATAATCAGATTATCATCTTTAGTAATATCTTTCTTAAAAAAATCTCTTAAAAACTGATCATAATTCAACACAGCTTTGCTTATAAGCATGAAAATAATAGGATCCAAACTGCTTTCTATAAAATGCACATTGGAACAACGGTAGTCATTCAATAAACCCAAATTTTCAAATACGGCTTTGTATTGATTGTTTTTCATGTTTTTATTGATATCATCTCGAACCAGCATCAATGCTTTTGAAAATGAGATCGTATGCTTACGGTCTTTTTCGTAGATACTTTTCTTATTAATGAATTTATAGACATATGCTTTTAAAGCGAGTTCCCAAGCGTTAATAATTAAAATAACCGATGTTGGATATCTGTAATCTATATGTGGTTTGTTATGTATTTCTATGCCTGCAAAAAGAGCAGATTGAGAAGAGTCTAATAATAATTTTGTCACTGACTTTCCTCTTGCCATATTTCTACACCTCCAATTCGCCACTCATCAATTTAGGTAACAAACGGTCACGTGATTGCTGTGCATCTTGCATCGCAACAGAAAGATTTAAAATCTTATCAAATATAGGTAAGCAAAAATCATAATAACTCGTTACTAATTCTTCTGTAGGATATAACACTTTTATATTGCTGAATTTTGTTTTGTTGACATTAGTCATTGTCGCTCCATTACTACCTACGCCATCCAAGAGAGCCTTTATACGTTTCATTGATTCATAGAAGAAATACAAATCTCTTTCTTTTGTTAAAATTACAGAATTTATCTGTTGATTTGTTTGGCATGTTTCTGTGGCAATGTTTACCAGACCAACTGTGGCAATACATGAAACAATCACAGTATTCTTAGGAAGATATTTTCCCTTTTGAGTATCAGCACCTGCCTTTGTTAATGCCTTTTCAGTCGTCAACGGAAACACCTGTCCATGCATATCAGGTATTGTTACAAACGGTATATTTCCACCATAGTATTCTGTTTTTGCTGTAGAAGGAGTTTTGCCTGTTATAACTTCACCAAAATCACTTACGCATCGTTTACTCCACCCTTCTGGTACACCATCAATAATCTCTGTATCCTCATATCCGGGGAAGTGCAAATCCACAAACCATTCTTTATATAATCTCTGTGCTGCTTCTTCAAGAAGCTTGATTTGCTTTTGGTTATTTTCGATGAGATCGTCGTATGCAGAAAGGATGTTTGCAATTTTATCCTGTTTATATCTAGGCAGGTTTAAAACTTGCAATTCTTGCAGGTCACTTCCTCTAATACCAGCCTGAGCACATTGACTAACTATAGTTTTGACTGGAGATAAAGGCGAGCGAAAGTAGTAATAGTAAAACATCGGATTGGCATCTTCTATTAGGCGAACACGTATTAAGTGAGATTCAAAAACTGTTAGTGGAGAGGTTTCCATCACAATAATACATTTTCCTGCACCTTCTAAAACAAGCGATTGTCGTGCAAACAGTAAATCTCCTTTTTCAATCTTAGCGTTAATCTTTTCATTATCTTTTAAAGGGACTAATTCCATCTGGATATCATAAATTCTGTCATTTGAAAAGAGCTCTCCCATATTGATCATTTTATATCCAGATCCTCTTACTTTACTTGGTTTTGACAAACCATTTCTAGAAGGAATTGTGTATAAATCTCCAAATCTTATTGTTTCATACTTCATAGTCCCATCTCCTTCATATTCTGTGAGATGGCATCCATCAAGTCATTGGATTCTGCTTGTAATGAAAGTAGTTCACGATGGATTTCTGTCATTCGTTCTTCAAAGTTTACGCCATCATCTTCTACAGGTGCAACACCAACATAAGCACCTGGGGTTAATGACCAGCCTTTTTCTTCGATATCTGTAAGGCTTGCAACTTTACACAAACCAAGAACATCTTTATATTCTCCATCACCGAATTTTTCATACAGCCATACCGCTTCTTTTGCAGTGGTTAATTCATCTGTCTTGGCTGCAATTATTTCATCATATTCTGCTTGAATACGTTTTTTGTCTCCACGTCCTGCAGCTTCGAGTTCTGTCTTTGCTCGTTTCTGTAATTCTTTCAGTTCAGACTTAAGCTGTGTATGTGCTTCTTCAAAGGAAGTATCGTATCCTAAGACACTGTGATATTCATTAAGTAATGCAGTGTATTTTTCTGTTTCCCCACGATATAACCATACAATAGCATTCAGATTTTTCATCTGCCATTCAGACCATTCGTTAAGGGTACGGTCTACTTCTGTATAATAATTTCTGGCATCGATAAAGAGAACCTTATCTTTGATTTCTTCGCTTTTCCCTTTATCGAAGAACCATAGCGAACAAGGAAGACTCTTCGTATAGAAAAAGTTATTCCCAACACTTATCATTGCATCCACATGACCTGTTTTAACAAGGCTTTCACGAATGTCCTTATCCTTACCTTGACTGTCTGTAGCAGATGATGCCATAACAAAGCCAGCACGACCATGTTCATTCAGATAGCTGTAAAAATAGGAAATCCATAGATAGTTACCATTTCCAACTTCTTTATTTTTATTTACTCCCGGCATTCCAAATGGAAGTCTTTTTGCGCTTTCACTGGATTCCGCTTTTACCTTATCAACATTAAAAGGTGGATTCGCCATAACGTAATCGCAAGATCCATCCAAATTATGGGCATCGTGATAAAAGGTATTTGCCTCATCACCAGATTTGATAACGCCTGTTAAGCCGTGTACAGCCATGTTCATCAAACAAAGCTGTGCGTTGTATTCCACCTTTTCCTGTCCATAGAAAGTCATAGCACTGTTTGCGTTCATGCCTGACTGGTTAACAAAATCTCCACTTTGAATGAACATACCTCCAGAACCGCAAGCTGGATCTAATAAAACTCCGCTCTTGGGCTCGATAATATTTACAATCATTTTTACAAGAGATTTTGGTGTAAAGAACACACCATCATCAGATGCGATATTCTTAGCAAATTTATTTAGGAAGTACTCGTAGATACGACCTACGATATCTCCACCCACTTCATCGATGGCACTGTTGTTAAAGATACGAAGAAGCTCAGACAATATTTCATCAGAAAAATCTGTATAGCTATTAGGCAGAACTCCTGTAAGCTGTTCGCTTTGGTCTTCGATCAACTGCATCGCATTATTTACAACCTCACCAAGGCTTGTCATTTCATGTCCATCTTTATTCTTAAGACCAGCTGTTTTTATATCCTCTGGTAAATTTAACAGATAATCATATTGCGCCTCTTTCAGAAGGAATAAAGCACTCTTTGCTGCAAAGTCACTTGCTTCCACAGGAATTACTCTGCCACCACGAGAAGGTCTATTCTTAAAAATTTCTTCTTCAACCTTCTTATATCTACTGAAAGCATATCTCAAAAAGATAAGTCCTAGCACAGGCATACAATACTGGTTGGATGTAAGCTTTGATCCTGCCCGTAATAAATCTGCAGATTCCCACAGTTCTGCTTCAAGTTTTCTGATGTTAATCATCCTATTTGTCCTCCGTCTTATAGTTTAGCCACGCCTCTTCGACACTCGAAAAATCAATGTCATGTGACAGGCAATAATTTTTAATACTCTTCATGGCAGCAAGATTAGGTTTCGCTTTTGCCCCTTCCCAACGATTAATGGTTGAAAATGATACACCAAGTTTTTTCGCAAATTCGTTTTGCGATAGGAAAGAACGTTGTCTTATATTTTTAATTTCTTCTGGAAAATTCATAGTTGGTCTCCTTTTCTTGAATGTGTCATCAATATAGCGTTACTATAGCACAGAATTATGAATATTTCTACCATGCAACCACAATCGGTTGCATATTTTTTTGCTCAGGTTAAAATCTGAACTTTTCTCTTTGCCTGTGACCTAAGGGGTTCGATTGATTGGCATTTTCCGTTTATAAATAGAAGATTTTTTCTAAAACGTCTTTTTCCATGCTTTCTCAAGGCTATTAGGTATAAGGGAAAATATTTTAGAAAGTTGGTTCTTAAACCGCTACTAAATGTCCTTTTACTAGTAGAGGGCATAAAACTTTAAAACTACCCTCGGATTGGAGGTGAAAAGAAATGTACGAAAATTTACCAAAAGAACTCAAGGAAAACGCTCTCTTTTGCCTGTGGAAATATGAAATGCGTAACGGCAGAAAAACCAAAGTGCCATATCAAACAAACGGTAAGCGAGCAGATAGCAGCAACAAGGCTTGTTTCAGCGATTTTGATACAGTCGCAAACCTTACTCAAAGCTATGACGGCATTGGTATGGGCATGTTCCAGCCGTTTGTCGCTGTGGATATTGACCATTGTGTTGATGGTGGGAAATTATCAGATATGGCAACGGATATCGTTGAAACGCTCAATTCATACACAGAATACAGTCCATCTGAAAGTGGAGTTCGCATTGTCGCAAAGGCGGATACGCTAAGCTATGACAAGGTAAAATACTACATCAACAATCAGAAAATTGGCTTAGAGGTGTATGTAGCAGGTATGACAAACAAGTTCGTAACGCTGACAGGCAACACCATTTGTGAAGCTCCGATAGCTGAACGCACGAACGAGATTATGGCAATTCTTGATAAATATATGCAAAAGCCTGTTGTAGCACTAAATCCCAAAAAGATTGTTGGCAGTTATTTATCAGATGAATCAATTATCGAAAAATCGGCAAAGTCAAAACAAGGTGAAAAGTTTAGTGCCTTATGGAATGGCGAATTTGAAACAAGTCATAGCGAAGCAGACCAAGCCTTGTGTGCGGTTCTAGCGTTTTGGTGTGGTGGCGATACGGAGCAAATGGATAGGCTGTTTCGCAAATCTAAGCTATACCGTGAAAAATGGGAAAGGAACGACTATCGAGAAATGACACTACAAAAGGCGCTAATGCAAACAAAGGAGTTTTACAAGCCTGTGAAATCGAATGCCAATACAGATTTTAATGATGAACTTCAAAGGCTAATCGAGTTAAACCCTGCTGATACCACGAAATACCCGTGGACAGATATTGGTGCAGGAAAGCTGTTTGCAGATTTTTATAAGGCTGTTCTCCGCTACGTACCAGAACGCAGGACTTGGTTTGATTACCAGGCTGGAACATGGTCAGCGGATATTGGTGGACTCAAAGCCATGCGCCGTTGTATGGAACTTGCCAATCTGCTCCATCTATATGCCTTAGAGATAAAGGACGAACATCAGCGAAAAAGCTATATGGACTATTCTAAACGCTGGCAGACACATGGGTATCGTGTGAATGTCCTAAAAGATGCACAGGTACATCATCCAATTTCCTTTTTGGAATTTGATACCGATCCTTACATCTTTAATTGCAGTAACGGAACATTACATCTCGACACAGGGAAATTCACAGAACATATCAGTTCTGATTTACTGACGAAGAAATCTTCCGTTGCATATGAGCCATCTGCACATAGTAAACGTTGGAATAACTTCATCTCTGAAATTATGAGTAACGATCAGGAAAGAGCATTATTCCTACAAAAAGTTTTTGGATATGCCCTTAGTGGAGATACCCATCACGAGTGCATGAGCATTCTCTATGGTGCTACCACCAGAAATGGTAAAGGCACCTTATGCGAAAGTGTGTTGAAGGTATTCGGTAGTTACGGTTGTACTTCCAGGCCGGAAACCATTGCACAGAAGAATAGCACCAATAGTTCACAACCAAGTGAGGACGTTGCTCGTCTTGCAGGTATACGCTTTGTAAATATTGCAGAGCCAGGGAAAAGTCTGGTGCTGAACGCAGCGTTGGTGAAAAATATGACAGGCAATGACACTATCAATGCTCGTTTTCTCCATGAGAACAGCTTTGACTTTGCACCACAATTCAAGCTATATATCAACACCAATTATCTACCTGTAGTAAACGATATGACCGTCTTTACTAGCGGACGAGTTATCATCATTCCCTTTGAACGGCATTTTGATGAATCGGAGCAGGATAAAGGACTAAAGCATGAGTTTATGAAACCAGAAGTACAGTCAGCAATCCTAAATTGGCTGTTAGTAGGATATAAACAACTACAGCTACACGGACTTAAGATGCCACAGTCTGTTATCAATGCCACAGATCAATATGAGCATGACAGCAATAAAACTCTGCTATTCATCGAGGACTGCTTAGAAGAAGGAACAGATTATGAGGAACGCACCTCTGAGGTCTATAACCGCTATAAATCTTGGTGTATCGAAAACGGACAATACGCTGAAAGTATGAAGAACTTTAAGCAGAGCCTGTCTGCTGTGGTGGAAGTTAAGCGTAAACGTCCAAAGTCCGGCGGAGAGAAAACCACAATGGTCATTGGCTATCGGTTGATATCGGATTTTCTGCGAGGATAAACACAGGGGGCAGTATGGGGCAAGTAATATAGGTATTTCTCTATAGGAAATCAATATTTTCATATAACCATTTTTACTTGCCACAGTATGCCCCAACACTGTGAATTTGAAGGGGTGATGCCTATGATTGCATAACTTTTGCTCAAAAATGAGTAAAACTCGCATTCCAATTAAGGGAAGCAACAACAACGAAAGGAGCAACAATTATGAGATTTAACTTTTTCTACGGCTTAAAGCCTATGAAACATCGAGCAGAAGATTTCTCCCGTAAAGGGTATGAATGCAATCTTCTGTTGCAAAACAAAAGTGGTCAGCCTGTGGCTGTGTCACGCAATAAGGAACTTTGTATTTGGAAAGTTGAGTGCAACTTCTCCTGCGTGTACTTTAGTACATTCGAAGAAGCACTTGCCTATTGCAAAGGTCGGTTCTTTGATGCCGACGGAAAGGCAGTGTGAGGCTATGAGAGATGTAAAGTATTACCC
>OGUQ01002211.1_pt1 | contig 13969 bp, 10 predicted proteins | sample 1574701 | NCBI WGS metagenome assembly OGUQ01 (sample SAMEA2582087, study PRJEB24529) | metagenome | biome: Human gut stool | place: China | collected 2011 | reverse complement strand
TCAAGGAACCTGCACAGAATGTCAGTCCGTTGTGCGGATTGTCTACTGCATTCAGAAACCAGGCTATATCTTCTTCATTGGTGACGATACGAGGAAGACCAAGAACCTGGAATGGAGGATCGTCGGGATGCACGCACATATTCACTCCGTATTCTTCGCAAACCGGCATAATGGCAGAAAGAAAGTGACACATATTTTCTCGCAGGATGTCACGGTTAATATCTTTGTACAAAGTTAACAACCGTTTGAAAAGGACGACCGGTTCTTTGTCTCCTTCTTTGATGTTCCCATTGACAAATCCTTGTGTCTTAACGATAATGGTATCAATCAGATCATCCTTCTCTTTTTCGGTGATCACTTGATCCAGTTCGGAAACTTTATGAAGTTCTTCTTCCGTATAATCCTTTTCAGCCCCTTCCCGTTCCAGTATCTTCATGTCGAAATAGGCGAAACGGATACGGTCATAATACAATGAGCTAGTACCGTCGGGGCAGAGGTACTGCAAGTCTGTACGTATCCAGTCGATGACTGGCATAAAGTTATAGCAAACAGTTTTTATTCCACATTTACCTAGATTGGTAAGGCTTACTTTGTAGTTCTCTATCAACTGTTCACGTTCTGTCCCACCATATTTGATCGCTTCGCATACGGGCAAACTTTCTACTACAGACCAGCGCAGTCCGTATGATTCTATATAGGATTTCAGAGCATTAATCGCTTCTATTGTCCATATTTCTTCGTTCGGTATGTCGTGCAAAGCTGTAACAATCCCTTCCACACCTATTTGCCGGAGCATTGGCAAGGTAATCTTGTCTTTCTTGCCAAACCATCTCCATGTTTTTTCCATCATAGTTTCTTCTCTTTATACGCCGCTGAATGCACTGAATCCACCGTCGATAGGCAACATTGCACCGGTTACAAAACTGGCAGCTTCGCTACACAAAAATTGTACGGCACCGTTCAATTCTTTAATATCACCAAAACGGTTCATCGGTGTCTTGGCTAAAACCTTTTTGCTTCTGTCAGTCAGCGAGCCATCCGGATTGATAAGTACGCGACGGTTCTGATCGCCGATAAAGAAACCGGGAGCAATGGCATTTACACGGATGCCGTCACCATATTTCAGAGCCATCTCACTGGCAAGCCATTGTGTAAAGTTAGCTACAGCTGTTTTTGCAGCCGAATACCCCGGCACACGGGTGATGGCACTATAAGCAGCCATAGAAGACACATTGATAATGCAACCTTTTTTCTGCTCTGCCATCACTTTACCAAAGATCATAGACGGATAGACTGTACCGTTCATATTCAGACTGGTCACTTTCTCCCAACAGGAAATGTCCATATCATAGAAGTTCTGATCCGATTCAAGAGTGGCTCCCGGCATGTTGCCTCCGGCAATATTCAACAGAATATCAATCTGTCCCCATTGGGCAACAATCTCTTCCGCTACTTTTTCCAGACTGGCGATGTCCAGCACGTCTCCAATAATACCGATAACATCCTGACCATATTGTTTAAGTTCTGCTACACGGTTGTCCAGTTGTTCCTGACGGATGTCGATAGCTACAACTTTTGCTCCCTGCTGTACAAAGTGCTGGGCGATATTTCCTCCCAACACACCACCTGCTCCGGTAATTACAGCTACCTTACCGGCAATACTAAATAATTCGTTCATGGTTTTATTTATTATTTATATGAATTGATGCAAAAGTAGCTGCTTTTTGAATGTGATGTTGTGCTTATTTTTGCAAGATGTTTGTTTATATTTGCAGAAATGTATGAAAGAAAAGAGACTTTTATAAAAAGAATTGAGAAGTAGTGTTTCTTTGGGAGACAGATTGAGTATAATAATTAATTCGTTCGTATATATTGGAAAAACGGATAAACATGAATTTAAATAGAATGAAGAAAAGTATCTTGCTTTTACTGTTGGTAATACCGACACTGACAAAGGCACAGAATGTGATGACAGAACCCCGCCGGGAACTGACTTCCCCAGACGGAGCGTATCGGTTCACCTTTTACCAGCGTTCGTTCGGAGAGGATAATGCACGAATGTATTATACGCTGACATATAAGAATCGTCCTGTAGTGGAGGAGGGTGAACTCGGTGTACAGATAGAGAATCAATTGTTTGAATCGGCATTGGGAGTACCGAACGATACTTGCCATTTTTGGTGCGAGAATCTGAAATTAACGGATACTGATCATCGGAAAAACGATGCAACATGGAAACCTGTATATGGAGAACGTGCCGAAGTTCGGGACTGTTATAATGAAATGACTTTAAAGTTTCGTAAAGGAGAAGGACAAGGGACGACTGAAGGCGGTTACGACAAACGTAAAAACTACTTTATGAATATTATCGTCCGTGCCTATAACGAAGGAGTGGCATTCCGTTATCATTTTCCGGAAACGACCAATGGGCTATTTTTACATATTACAGGTGAACGGACAAGTTTCACAATGCCTGAAGGTACAATGGCTTACTATGAACGTTGGGCACAAGGTCCTTATGAGCTTCGTCCCCTGTCAGGGTGGGGAAAAGAGGAAAGTGAACGCCCTTTGACTATGAAACTGCCAGATGGATTGACTGTTGCATTACTGGAAGCGGAGATGGTGGATTATGCTCGTGGAAAATTCCGTTTGTCTGTAGAGAAGCCTTCAACACTGGAAACTAGCTTGTATAGCAGCGTTGACATTATTTCTCCCTACAGTACCCCTTGGCGTGTCATTATGGCTGCCGAACGTCCGGTCGATTTGATCAATCATAATGATTTGGCTTTGAATTTAAATACTCCTTGTCGGATATCAGATATTTCTTGGATTAAGCCTGGGAAAGTATTCCGTTCTGGAGACTTAAAACAGGAGAAAGTAAAAGCAGCCATTGATTTTGCAGCGGAACGTGGCATTCAATATGTACATATGGATGCAGGATGGTATGGCCCGGAAATGAAAATGAGTTCGGATGCTACTACGGTTTCTCCGGATAAAGATCTTGATATTTCTGCTTTATGTAAATATGCAGAATCTAAAGGCATTGGATTAATGGTCTATGTCAATCAACGTGCTTTGGTTCAACAGCTAGATTCTTTATTGCCATTGTATAAAAAATGGGGATTGAAAGGAATTAAATTCGGTTTTGTACAGATAGGTAATCAGCATTGGAGTACGTGGCTACATGATGCAGTCCGTAAATGTGCGGAATATGAAATGATGGTGGATATTCATGATGAATATCGTCCAACCGGTTTCAGTCGTACCTATCCCAATTTGATGACGCAAGAAGGTATCCGTGGAAATGAAGAGATGCCGGATGCGACACACAATACCATTCTCCCTTATACTCGTTTTCTGGCAGGCGCAGGAGATTATACACTCTGTTATTTTAATAGTCGCGTGAAAAACACCAAAGCACATCAATTGGCAATGGCAGCCGTATATTACAGTCCTTTGCAATTTATGTTTTGGTATGATAATCCTGCTATGTATAAAGGTGAGGAGGAACTGGAGTTCTGGAAAGCCATCCCGACTGTTTGGGATGAAAGTCGTGCATTAGATGGAGAAATAGGTGAATATATTGTGCAGGCTCGTCGTTCCGGAAAAGAATGGTTTGTGGGAGCAATGACAAATACAGAAGCGCGTACCATTACGTTAACCACGGATTTTTTGAAACCGGGAACGAAGTATATAGTCAACTTGTATGAAGATGACGACAAGTTGAATACACGTACAAAGGTTCGTACTACTCATAAGAAGATAAAAGCCGGAGATAAGCTAACTTTGAAGTTAAAGTCCTCCGGTGGTGCTGCACTGCATTTTACTCTTGCTGAGTAGAGTTGTGTCTGCGATAGGCCTCTATCGCAGACTTAACCGAACCGTGTAGCAACAGAAGTGCCTCAGCCTTTTCGTAGTCCAGATGGAGTTCTTCAATGATCATGCGCGTTCCCCGATCAATGAGTTTTTGGTTACTCAATTGCATATTGACCATTTTATTTCCTTGCACGCGTCCCAGTTTAATCATGATAGTAGTGCTGATCATATTCAGAATCATCTTTTGAGCAGTACCCGATTTCATCCGAGAACTTCCTGTCACATACTCCGGACCGACAATAACTTCTATCGGTACATCAGCTTCGGTAGCCATCGGCGAATTTGGATTACTGGTAATGCAGCCGGTCAGTATTCCGTGTTCCCGTGCTGTATGCATGGCTCCGATCACATAAGGAGTGGTGCCGGATGCTGCAATTCCGATGACTGTATCTTCACTATTGATATGATGCTGCAATAACTCTTCCCATCCGCGGGACATATCATCTTCCGCATTCTCGACGGGATTGCGCAAGGCGGTATCTCCTCCGGCGATTAGTCCGATAACTACGGTGGGAGGCATACCGAAAGTCGGAGGTATTTCGGAAGCGTCGAGTACACCTAAACGTCCGCTTGTTCCGGCCCCCATATAGAATATTCTCCCACCTTTTTTTACTCGGGGAATAATTAATGTGACCAGTTTCTCTATTTGTGGGATTGCTTTCTGCACGGCATCCGCTACTTTATGGTCTTCAGTATTGATATCTTCCAGAATCTCTTTTACCGACTTCTTGTCGAGGTCATCATAGAGCGATGGTTGCTCTGTTATCTTGATAAATTCCATGATTGATCATTTAAAGCACTAATTCTTTGAACAAACGCTCCAAGGTAGCATCCAAATCCTCGGAAAATCCGGGATGCGGGCGGGATACTTGTATACATGAGCTTTTTACAGCGGTCAGCCACCGGAAACGATCGGGGACATCCATGCTTGCTATCATTCCCCCTTCCTTACTACCCGAACAAATCCTGTCGAAGACATGCAGTCCTTCTTTCAGACAATTCATATCCAGTTCGGAAGAAAACAGTTTCAGTTTATTCTCATCTATCGTATAAAGTGATTTGAGGTATTTGCATCGTTTGGAGAACAGTACAATACCTACATTGATAAATTCTTCACGTTCTACTTTGGGAACGAAACGAATGGTTGCGTATTCATATAAGTGCCTTTCTTGCATGTTGCGCTTCATTTACAAATAGTTCGGAATGCTTGATCCTTTCCTCTAAAAATTGAATATAAATATCTCTCAGGTCTTGTGGAGTTTCCTGTCCTTCCGTCCAGTTCAACCAGTCGTCGGGGACGGTATTGACTATTTCCCATATCTTATCGGAGGTTAGTAACTGTCTGAATGCCATATCTGTTTCTTTCAGTTGGTCGGCAAATGGCAATAAAACATGATCTTTTATCTGCACGAATGGGGTGAGTGCCTGTTGCTGCCAGTTGGTCCAGCTATGTTGGAAGTAAAGGGAAGCTCCATGATCGATCAGCCATAATTCTTTATGCCACATCAGCATATTGGTATTCTTGATGGTACGGTCCACATTTGTCAGAAAAGCATCCATCCACACAATCTGTGAGGCGGTTTTACCATCCACTTGATGTACGACAGGATCGAAGGTCAACGCTCCGGACAAGAAATGCAAACCGATATTCAATCCACGGCTCCATTGCAGTAAATCCTGTATCTCTTCATCTGCTTCCGTTCGGCCGAAAGCTTCATCTAAATTCAGGAAGATGATCTCCGGTACTCTGAAGCCCAGAGTACGGGCTATTTCTCCTCCGATCAATTCAGCGATAAGGGCTTTGGTTCCGTGGCCTGCTCCTCTGAATTTTACGACATATTTGAACTCATCGTCAGCTTCAGCCAAAGCCGGCAATGATCCGCCTTCCCGCAGGGGAAGAATATATCTAGTTACGTTTGCTGTACGTAAATCCATATCACTCCTTTCTTAATTGAGAATAAAGATACGACGTTTTTGTGAAATTGTCGATGAAAGAGTTCCTATAATAATAGTTTTTTTATATTTTTCGGTTGAGTATACTTTGGTTTCGTTACGTATTACATAAAATAACGATAAATGAATGGAACATGAAACTACTTCGATTTTTAGTATTTGGAATATTAGTGTTTATGTTATGGCCGGAATGTATAGCGGCGGAATGGCAGTGGTCTGTACAAATACCCGGCATTATTTCTAACGAAACTGATGATCATCCACAGGCATTCCTATGGATACCTTCTGATTGTGCCCAGGTAAGAGGTGTGATGATAGGTACTCACAATATGACAGAGGAAACCCTGTTTGAGAATCTTCTGTTTCGGGAGAAAATGTCCGAAATAGGTATGGGCTTGATCTGGATTACTCCGGGCTGGGACCAGAAATGGGATGTATCTGCCGGAAGTCAGAGGGCATTTGAACAGATGTTGGAGGACTTTGCCGCTATCAGCGGTTACAATGAATTAAAATACGTTCCGATTGTTCCTTTCGGACATTCGGCGATGGCAACTTATCCTTGGAATTTTGCAGCATGGAATCCCGAACGGACATTGGCTGTCATATCCTTTCATGGAGACGCACCGCGTACTAATCTTACCGGATATGGCCGTGATAACATGGAGTGGGGGAAACGTACTATTGACGGCATTCCCGGCTTGATGATCGAAGGAGAATATGAATGGTGGGAAGATCGTGTAAATCCGGCATTGGCGTTTCGCCTGATGTATCCCCGGAGTTGCATCTCGTTTCTTTGTGATACTGGGCGCGGACATTTTGATATTGCAGACCGTACAGCAGTATACCTTGCATTGTTTCTGAAGAAAGCCATGGAGTACCGATTGCCGGAAACGTATGATGTAGATAAGCCCGTGATGCTGAAGAAATTGAATCCGGAAAACGGATGGCTTGCCGAGCGTTGGCATCCTGACCAAAAGAGACGTGCTAAAGCAGCTCCCTTCAAACAATACAAAGGCGATCCGCATGATGCCTTCTGGTATTTCGATAAAGAGATGGCTGACATGACAGAAGAACGTTATCGTCAGGAAAGAGGGAAAAAACCGCAATATCTTGGTTTTGTACAAGAGAACAGCCTTCTTGCATATCACCCGAAGTCTCATGTGAAAGTTGCCGCCCGTTTCCTGCCGGAGGAAGATGGACTTACTTTTCATCTGAAAGCTGTATTTACGGATAGTCTGCATACAACCATCTCCGACGAACATTCATCGACCTTTCCCGAAATAACCCGCATCTGCGGACCGGTACAGAAGGTGAATGATACTACTTTTACTGTTCGTTTCTACCGCATGGGAATGTATAATAAGCGTCGCACAGGAGACATCTGCCTCTTGGCGAGTCATGACGGTGATAATCAATATAAAAGTACAGTGCAGGAACTTAGTTTCCGGATTCCTTACCGTAACACGGAGGGGAAACGACAGTATATACTTTTCCCAGGCATTGGGGATGTGAAGGCAGGGACGGAGTCCGTCACTCTTCGGGCTACTTCCGATTGCGGACTGCCTGTATATTATTATGTGAAAGAAGGCCCTGCGGAAATCGACGGAAACAAACTTGTATTTACTCCGATACCTCCTCGCAGTAAATATCCGTTGAAGGTGACAGTAGTTGCCTGGCAATATGGGCTGGCGGGAAAGGTACAGACAGCAGAGCCGATAGAACGAAGTTTCTTTATTTATCAATAATATGGAATAAAACGAAAGCTTACGGAACGATCAATCAGAATTAATTTCATTGTATTGAGTGTTGAACAGCGCTTATTCGTATCTTATTGAAAAGGATACAAAGAATGATTATGAATAAGAAAAATCTAGTTGTAATAGCATGGTTGGCAGTGTCGACTATGATGTCCGCCCAGTCTGTATACCCCGGTCAGCATCAGGGAAAAATGAAAAAAGAGACAGTGGCTCCAATTCGGGTACAGAGTTTTGATTTAAAGGATGTCCGCCTCTTAGCGAGTCGTTTTCGTGATAATATGTTGCGGGATTCGGCATGGATGACTTCTCTTGATGTGAATCGTCTGTTACATAGCTTCCGGACCAATGCCGGTGTCTTTGCAGGTCGTGAAGGCGGCTATATGACTGTAAAAAAACTCGGTGGCTGGGAATCTCTGGACTGCGAACTTCGCGGACATACTACCGGACATTTGCTTTCAGCTTACGCATTGATGTACGCTGCTACCGGAAGTGAGATTTTCAAACTTAAAGGAGATAGCCTTGTAAATGGATTGACCGAAGTGCAGAATGCACTTAAAGGAGGATATTTGAGCGCATATCCCGAAGAACTGATCAACCGCAATATTCAGGGAAAGAGTGTCTGGGCACCTTGGTATACCTTGCATAAACTTTATTCCGGTCTGATAGACCAATACTTATATGCAGATAATCAGCAGGCTTTGAGTGTGGTGACCAAAATGGGCGACTGGGCTTATAACAAACTGAAACCGCTTAGTGAAGAGACACGCCGGTTAATGATACGTAATGAGTTCGGGGGAATCAACGAATCATTTTATAATTTATATGCCATCACAGGCGACGAGCGTTATCGTTGGTTGGCGGAATATTTCTATCATAATGACGTGATCGACCCACTGAAAGAACTTCGGGATGATTTGGGAACCAAACATACAAATACATTTATCCCGAAAGTAATTGCAGAAGCTCGCAACTATGAATTGACACAGAATGAGACGAGTAAAAAACTTTCAGAGTTTTTCTGGCATACCATGATTGACCATCACACCTTTGCTCCGGGATGCAGCAGTGATAAAGAGCATTTTTTCGACCCGAAGAAATGCTCTAAACACTTGACTGGTTATACCGGTGAAACATGTTGCACCTACAATATGTTGAAACTTAGTCGCCATCTTTTCTGCTGGACCGGTGATTCTTCTATTGCCGATTACTACGAGAGAGCATTATACAATCATATCCTTGGACAGCAAGACCCGGAAACAGGGATGGTAACTTATTTCCTTCCGTTACTTTCCGGCTCTCATAAACTGTATAGCACCAAAGAAAATTCTTTCTGGTGTTGTGTAGGCAGTGGATTTGAGAATCATGCCAAATATGGAGAAGCCATCTATTACCATAATGATAAAGGCATCTATGTGAATCTGTTTATTCCTTCCCAAGTGACTTGGAAAGAAAAAGGACTGACGCTTCTTCAGGAAACCGATTTTCCGAAGGAAGAGACTACTCGGCTCACTCTTCGTGCAGAAAAGCCAAGGCATACTACTATTTATTTGAGATATCCCTCATGGAGTAAAAATGTGAAGGTACTTGTGAATGGTAAAAAGGTGTCAGTGAAACAGAAACCGGGTTCTTATATTGCTATTACCCGTGAATGGAAAGATGGTGACCGTATTGCGGCCACTTATCCCATGCAGATCGAACTGGAAGCTACTCCCGATAATCCGAATAAAGTAGCTTTGCTGTATGGACCGTTAGTACTTGCCGGAGAACGGGGAACGGAAGGAATGCAGGCACCTGCTCCCTTCTCTGATCCTGCTCTTTACAACGATTATTATACTTATAATTTTCATGTTCCTGCCGATCTGCGTACATCATTGAAAATAGACGTGAAACACCCCGAACGAACATTGCACCGTGTGGGAAAAGACTTGAAATTTACTACGGAGCAAGGAGATGTGATCCGTCCGCTTTATGATTTGCATCACCAGCGTTATGTAGTGTATTGGGATTTACAAGATTGATTTAATTTAATGAACAGGCACGAATAAATTATTCGGGTGCATTGAGTAAATACTTCCGCCTCTTCGTATTTGTCTATTAGCATCAGCAAATATGGAGAGGCGACTTTTTAGATAAGGAACCGCTCTCTTTTGGAGATTTTTGTGTATGTTTGTCACATGTTTAATATGATAAAGCCCGTTGGCAGGTGAAAAGCACGATTAAATATTTGGTTCTTATAATAATGTGTTGGGTTTGCGGGGAAAACTTGCAGGCACAACCCTATATGTTTCGTAATGTCGTTATGTCCGACGGCCTTTCCGGTTTGTTGGTGAATGCTATTTATAAAGACTCGGAAGGTTTCATCTGGTTGGGGACAGACAACGGCCTCGACCGTTTTGACGGTGTGAAGGTGAAGCATTTCGAATTCCGCGGAGTAGATTCGGGAAGAAAGAAACGGGTGAACTGTATTACAGAAACCGATAACAAGCAACTATGGATCGGAAATGGAATCGGACTCTGGCGGCTGAATCGCTCCGGTAGTGAATTGCAGAGAATCGTTCCCGAGAAGATCGACTGTGCCGTCAATGCTTTGTTGGCAGATGGAGATGTACTTTATATAGGTACGGAGAGAGGACTGTTTATTCAGAAAGACGGTCAGTTGCTTCAGGTACAGACCGATAAAAATATGCTGGCAGCCTGTAACCGGATCATGGACCTCTGCCTGAATGAGGATAAGAGTGTCCTTTGGTTGGCAACAGTGCAAGGGTTATTTTCTTATTCGCTGAAAGATGGTCAGATCAATTCCTGGCATTTCAGAGAGAATGTTCCCGAAGCCGATTATTTCCGTTGTCTGACCCGCATAGGTGAAACGCTGTATCTGGGTACAATGAGTCAGGGAGTCGTCTGTTTCGATATCCCGAAACAGACATTTGCCCATACGGTTTCTTTGGGATGTGATGTGATATCTGATATTTCCGGTGATGGAAAGGAGACGGTGTACATCGCTACAGATGGAAATGGGGTTCATTTCCTTTCTCACAAAGACCGGAAAGTGGTTCGCCGCTTTTTCCATGATGTGAATGATAAAGAAGGGATTCGCAGTAATTCTATCTACTCACTACTGGTGGATGACAGGGGTGCAGTCTGGGTAGGACATTTCCAAGCCGGATTGGATTATTCACTGTATCAAAACGGACTGTTCCGTACGTACGCTTATCCTCCTCAGTTTAACTCTGCCAATTTATCAATTCGTTCGTTCGTAAACCGGGGACCGGAGAAAGTGATTGGTTCGCGTGACGGATTGTTCTATATTAACGAAGCTACCGGCATAGTGAAAAGTTTCGTGAAACCGGTTCTTACGTCCGATCTGATCCTTACCATTTGCTTCTATGAAGGTGAATATTATATCGGTACGTATGGCGGTGGTATGATGGTATTAAATCCGCAGACGTTATCTCTCAAATACTTTACACAAGGTGATACGGAACTCTTCCAGAAAGGACATATCTTCTGTGTAAAACCGGATAACAGGGGAAATCTTTGGATTGGCACCTCGCAGGGACTATTCTGTTACAACGGGCAGACAAAGCAAATCAAAAACTTCACCAGCACCAACTCTCAGTTGCCCGAAGGAAATGTGTATGAAGTAAGTTTTGACTCTACCGGAAAAGGATGGATTGCTACAGAAACCGGTATGTGCATCTATGATCCGGCCTCACAAAGCCTTCGTTCCAATGTGTTTCCGGAAGGATTTGTACACAAAGATAAAGTACGTACTATTTATGAAGATGCAGAACATAACCTTTACTTTATCCGTGAGAAAGGCAGCCTGTTTACTTCTACCTTAACGATGGACCATTTCCGCAATCAATCAGTACTTTCTACGCTTCCCGATAACTCGCTGATGTCAATAACAGAAGATAATCAAGGCTGGCTGTGGGTAGGCTGCAACGATGGATTGTTGCGTATTAAGGAAGAAGGAGAAGAGTATGACTCCTTCACCTTCAATGACGGAGTGCCGGGACCGACTTTCACTAACGGAGCGGCTTATAAAGATGAAAGAGGACTGTTGTGGTTTGGCAATACCAAGGGGCTGATCTATGTAGATCCGAAACAGGTAGATGAGGTACGTGGAAAGGTCCGTCCGATTGTCTTTACGGATATTCTGGCTAATGGAGTTTCTATCAATAAATCGTCTTTGAAGTATAATCAGAACAATCTTACTTTTTGTTTTACCGATTTTGCATATGGATTACCTTCTGCCTTGTTATATGAGTATAAACTGGAGGGAGCGGACAGTGACTGGAAGTTGCTGACAGCACAGAGTGAAGTATCGTATTATGGGCTTTCTTCCGGGACATACACATTCTGTGTACGTATTCCGGGCAATGAACAATCAATGGCCATTTATAAGGTGACTGTGCAGCCGATGATTCCTTGGTGGGGATGGGTGATTCTCGCTATATCGATTATTCTGATCGTTGTTCTGGTGAGATATTATGTGCGGAAATCTGCTCCATTGGTCATGGAAGTACACGAGATCTCATCCGAAGAAGAAGAGGAAGAAGAAAAGACGGTGGAACCACATCCTGCAGAAGAAAAATATAAGGCCAACCGTATGAGCGAAGCCGAATGTAAAGAACTTCATGACAGGCTTGTTGCTTATGTGGAGAAAGAAAAACCTTATATTAATCCCGACTTGAAAATGGGAGAACTTGCCGCCGCATTGCATACTTCTTCCCATTCCTTGTCCTATCTGCTCAATCAATATCTTAATCAGTCATACTATGACTTTATAAATGAGTATCGGGTTGCCCAGTTCAAGAAAATGGTAGAGGATAATGATTACTCCCGTTATACATTGACAGCATTGGCCGAACTATGCGGCTTCAGTTCACGTGCTTCTTTCTTCCGTTCATTCAAGAAAAGTACCGGAGTTACTCCGAACGAGTATATTCGCAGTATCGGAGGAACGGCTAAAGATGAATAGTAAATGTGCTCCCTTCATTAAGATATTATGCAGGTAAGATTAATGTATTCGGTCAGTAACAAGAGATCGTTTCACGTATGTGATTCCATCGGTTCATGTACGTGATTCATTGGGCTTACGTACATGAGCTGAACGGTTCACGTACGTGAAATGAATACATGAAAGCACCTGAATATATTAGTCAAGCCTTGTTTGTATGTTAAGCTTCCCAGCCTTTGTCTTAATACATGCAGCTTACATAGAACAATATTGGGCGTAAACAACGTACATTCATGGAAAAAATGGTGTTTTTAACATTGGTAGACGTTACCCTTGAATAGTCTGTCTAACACCTGATAATCAATTGAATAAATAGATCGCTTGTCAAAAACAGGTGATAATAGAAATCAAGAACTATTCTATTATCACCTTATTATCACCATCTATTATCACCCTTACTGCTTTAATTATAAGACACTTGTCCTGCCAAGGTGATAAGTGACAATAACCAAAGGCTTTTTATTTCCCAGGTTACTTTGCTCAAATTGATGAGATGTGAACCATCGGTCTGCTTATTATGCCCAAACGGAGTCTCATTTTATAAAGTGAGACTCCGTTTAAAAAGTGTGTAAGTGATTGTAATTCATTTGCTTAAATAAAATAAAGTCTACCTAGATGCGTTGAGATTCATCTCCCTTGTTTTTTGAAATCATTCTCCGGAATTGCCTTTATATTTGCATCGTGTTCAAAACCGAAAAAGATAGTATTATGGAGACAACAGCTTACACTTCCGACAACATTATCACCCGTTCTTACGAGGAATATCATCAGGTAATCTTAAACTATATTACCTATCGGATTGCTCACCGTTATGAAGCGGAGGATTTAACTCAAGATGTATTTGTGCGTCTGATGGATTACAAACAGATGCTCCGTCCGGATACAGTAAAATACTTCCTTTTTACGATCGCACGCAATTTAGTGACCGACTATATCCGTCGTTATTATAAAAAGCAGGAGATAGATAGTTACCTCTATGATTTTACTGTCACTTCTTCCAATGATACTGAAGAGAAAATCATTGCTGATGATTTGATGGCGATGGAACGGACACGGTTGGCAGCCATGCCCGAACAGCGACGGCTGATCTATACGTTAAATCGTTTTGAGGATAAATCTTCTCCGGAGATAGCCTCCGAATTAGAATTGAGTTGCCGTACAGTGGAAAACCATCTTTTTCTCGGACGCCGTGATATGCGTGACTTCTTCCGAAACTGTATATAAAATTATTCATATAATAAACAACCTTTGGTGCTTATGGAAAAGGAATCAATACTGAGTGAGAGGTATCTTTATGCCTCAACAAATTTTAGAGAACAAGAATTTAATACTATTTTTAAACCTCAAATTTAATGTT
>OGUQ01002209.1_pt1 | contig 13983 bp, 9 predicted proteins | sample 1574701 | NCBI WGS metagenome assembly OGUQ01 (sample SAMEA2582087, study PRJEB24529) | metagenome | biome: Human gut stool | place: China | collected 2011 | reverse complement strand
CAAAAGGAAACCCTTATCGTGGTCTTCTATTTAATTTCTGATGCGTCCGACCTGGTCTAGTTCCCTAATCAAACCTAAAAACAGATTTTGAGTAAGATTCCAAAACTCAACGTCCAAATAAGAACACTCACGATTTAATTTACTGAATGCTCTTTTCAGCCCAAGAAGAGTCCGTGCAGCCTTGTCTTGAGCAACCTGTAAGGAAGACTGCATTTCTTTTGACAATAATTGGGGAAGATGATGCTCATACCAGCATCGTACTTTCATGTTGTCGAAGTCGTACCCGAATCCCCAAAGGCCGTGTTTTGTTTCAGTACCAATGTGATGTTTGAAAGTTTCCACAACCAGCGCAGGAATTTCTTTTGTATCCTTGCGGGTTGTTTCCTCATTTAAACCGAGCCAATCCTTCCAAACCAAGCCGCCCGGCTGAAGCTTTACGGAATTTAACTCTCCGGGAGTTTTTAACTTACATCTGTAGGGTGTCAGGGGATGAACCCAACCAGAATAGTTGATCCCGTAGTTTTGTACTTTCATTTTTGAAAGCAGCTGATCACTTTCTTCTCCGCAAAAATCACACCTCCCTTCTTCCAGATCCTCAAAATCGATCCGTACTCGGCGAGGCATTCCCCAGTATGCCTGAAGAGGATTAACTTGTTCCGGAGTCGTCTCGCTCCCTTTAGCTTTGCTGGTCCTTGTTTTTCCCATCCAAGGAAAAACCGCCGCATCAAATTCTTTAGGTACGGGCAGATTCGACTCAAACTCCGGCATAACATTGGCCCATAACTTGCGCCAAAGAGGAACATTTCGGTCGCCTTTGTAACTGTGAAGTTCAATTAGAGTGGTAAGCGGACCGCCTCCGCGAAGGCCGGTACGATACCCTTGTCCTCCAGAGGGAGCATTTAACTGCAAAGAAAATAGAGCCATTGCTGCACAATGAGGACAAAATCTTTTTTCTCCGCGCTTAATAAAAAAGTCTTTATTATGTTTTATGGTGTTCTCACCCGGAGATTCCGGAAGAAGCGCGGCCAGAGGAACCGCTTCTCCTTCCAGCTGGTCAAAATCCTGCATGAATGAAGGGCTCTGGGGACCAAAAATAAACGCCGGCCCGACCTTAGAAAATGCCTTAGCTAGATCCGCTTTTTCTAATCCTTCTTCCCAGATATCAAACCACGCGTCTTCATCCTCCGGCGCCAGGGTTGTTTGGATGAGGCCAATTAAAAACTGCCACAGTGCTGTTTGAAAATCGGCCCTCTCAGCCGCAATGTCCACAATCTCTTCGTCTAATATTTCAAGAGGTGAGATTTTTCTGACGACACCTTTCCTGTCTCGGACCGGTATCCATTGCTCTGATATTAGTGATATTTGCGTCAATTACTCCTCCTGTTTTTTGTTGTTTCCGACAAGCCCTTCTCTGTCCGTATAAAAATCGCAATTCTCCTCGACGAGGAGTACAAGGGAATAGTCCTTATTTTTTTTATGTTCTCTGCACCAGTCCTCCAAGCAGTCTTCAGACAGTCCAAGGCAGGCATTTTTGTTTTTCTCCCACCAGCCTCTCCGAACGGATAGTCTGCTCGACTCCCACGCCTCCGGACCGTCTCCTCCTGAATAGGGGATAATTTTTCCATTCGTATTCTGTGCCAGCCATATGTTAACTGACTCTGATGCCAGTCGGGTAGAAACATCACCCGCGAAATAGCTATCGTCAATGTCATCCGAAACGCCTGAATTCCAATCAGCAGAGCTCAGATCTTCCTGGAAGCTCACCGATGAATAGCCCGCCGAGAAAACGATTAAATTATTTTTTGCCATTGACCTAGCGGAGTATTCTTTACCACGGTCTTCGAGTGCGCTATCTTGTAATCCACTAGGAATATCTAAGCCATTACCGTAGACGGATTCAATCAAAAGCCGTGCATTATCTGGGAGCTGGATAGTTCCTTGTTCTCTCAAGACTTTCTGAGTTAACCAAAGTCGCGCATGATTCGGATAAACGTAGGCACCTGCATGAAACATTGCCGAATACCAATCTTGTTGGGGAGATTCCGCCCATCTAGGGGCCAAAATATGAAGAACCGGAGTTCCCCTCTCATCCGCTCCAGTATCCTTTACTCTCCCAGAAGCATCTCGATTATGCCGGTGCAGACGGCCTGACCTTTGTACCAGCAGGTCTATCGGAGCCAAGTCCGAAATCAACTCATCAGCATCTATGTCCAGTGACTGTTCGATGACCTGAGTTGCGATGACGATTTTCCCCGCTCGTTCAGAAGAGCTGCGTTTGCCTAGTTCTGACACCGCCTGCTCTTCGATTCTCTGTCTGTCGCTAAATGCGAATCTACTGTGGAAAAGTAGGATTTTTTCCGGATCAATTTTTTTAGAAGAAAGTAATGATCGAAACGCCCGTAGAGCATCATCAATGGTATTCCGAATCCAAACCACGCTTTTGCCTGAAGATGCCTTCTCGATAATGTATTCGATGCACTGTTTCTCTGAGGAGAGCCATGAAACATCGATATTTCTCGGGCGATTCGAGAGAACAGGTATCGATTCAATACCGTTCGAATCGGCCTTTGTAAATAAGGGATAGCTTAACGTCTCAACATCCGAATCTTTTGACGGTTCGACTGACAAGACAGATTGAAAAGCAGATAAATATTGGGTCCTTTGCGTCTGAGACATGGTCGCCGACAGCAGAATTATCGGGGCACCGTAATAAGCCAAGACACTAATTAACTGCTCTAACTCTTTACCCATGTACGCGTCGTAGGCGTGAACCTCGTCGACAATAAATACCTTTTTCTCCAGCCCCAAAAGCCTTAAGTTGTTATGCCGAAACTGCAAGACACCCATCAGGGCTTGATCGATCGTGCCGACGCCTACATCCGCCAAAAGCGCCTTTTTGCTGCTTTCGGCAAACCAACTCGCACAACCTGCGTAAACAGGAGTTTCGTTGTTAAACTCTGAGGAACCTTTTAACAGGTTATCCCATATTTTGCTGGTAAAGCCTTCCATTAACCGGCTGCGGCTATGAGCGAGAATGAGGCTCGGTTTTGAGCCGGGTAAGTACAATTTACTCAGAACATCAACCAACCTGGAGTACATAGCATTTGCCGTCGCCATGGTTGGAAGAGCATAAAAAATCCCATTCGCCCTCCCACTGCTCATCAGTCTCTTAGCCAATGTTAATGCAGCCTCTGTTTTCCCCGACCCTGTCAAATCTTCCAAAATAAACAATTGGGCTCCGATTTTGTTGAGTTGAATTTCCGTTGATACCTCTTGCAGAGGAGAGGGTGTGTGGATATAAGGAAATAGAGATCGGATATTTTGAAACTCTGAAACCTTGGGTGAAGGTGGAAGAATAGCCAAGGCACGTTCAGCTTCTGACAGAGCCTTTTCCCAATACACCTTAAGCGGAAATTCCTCATCAACCCATTGAAAGAATTTCTCGTTAGAGCCGATCCAATCGCAAAGAACTACCAATCCGGAGATTACCCAGGAGTAATACTTAGTCCTATGCCTAACCTCCTTTTGTTTAAAACAAACTGGGATTTCCGCTAAGGGAAAAAGTTTCAATGCCTCTTCTAAATATTGGAATGCGTCTTTCTTATTTTGAGAAGTGAAATTATTTAGATTTTCTTTCAGTTTAGGAGGAACACCATGATGTCCTGTTGTAACAGATATCCAAATGTCTAGGATTCCAGCTTTTCTTCCTGTACCCAACTCGGACTTTGGCAAAACTTTTTCTAATTTCTCAGGCTCTTCAAAAATCTCTCTCCAGAAAGCGTAACCCAAAACATCGTGCCTAAAATTCTGGCAGACAAGTTCACGGCAATCTTCCTGACCGCCTACCCAAACCTCCCTTTGAAACGAGCAAGCAAACTTTCCTATGTCATGAGAACTAAGAAGCCAAGCAAAAAACTGCGCTCCGCTTTCTCCTTCCAGACCAACTTGTTTGAGAGTATCAGCAGCTCCAAACAAATTATTGGTTACCATCAAATAACCGACGGCTGCCACATCGAGTAGGTGGCAAGGGAGTAAATGAATCCGCCCAACTCCCGAGATGTGGTCTTTTCTATATTTTGCCCAGTAGCGCATAAAATCAAAAGGGTAATTGTTCTTACGACATCGTATTACACTTTATTACATCGAAAACATGCAAGAAACTTTCATTATTTTGAAAGTTAGGTTGTCGGCTTAAAGGGTAATCATTTTTTACCTAGATAAAAATTCCAAATTTTTGGGGTGTTCACAACCTGAAGAAATCCTTGAGAAAATTGACTATTTCATTTTGATAGGATTAGGATCATTAAGTAGTCGAAAATTTCAACATAAAAGAGATGGTTAACCTCTCTTTAATTTTTTATTTGGTTATGAACCTGTCCGCAGGGTAAGAAATTCGAGATTTCGCAACTGGTTGAGATAACCGACAATTTCTAAATATCAAGTTGACAATAAAAGACAAGAAAAGCGGTTATTTATTAACGGAACTCCGTCCTTTGAGAGGATTTTTTCATAGACTGCTTTTTTGATCACTTCCGCCACGATCTTCACTATTAAGCCTACGACTGGACCTACTAGAAAAATCTTTGGCTCTTTTTGCTCACATCTGAGAGACCGGTACATCTCCTTCACGCGGGAGCTCTCTTTACAGGGGAATAAGGCCGACGCCGAGCGAGGCTCCTCCCCGCTTACGCGGGGAACTCTCATCGTTGGATGAAGCACCAATCACCAAACCCGGTTCATCCCCGCTTACGCGGGGAACTCTTTGCCTGTCATAAACTTTCCTTTGCCCTCTTCGGTTCATCCCCGCTTACGCGGGGAACTCTGACCGAGTTTCTTTGGCCTCGACTGTCTATGCGGTTCATCCCCGCTTACGCGGGGAACTCATGCACAGGATTTAACGGCTTGTTTTAACCAGCGGTTCATCCCCGCTTACGCGGGGAACTCGGGTGAATCCAAGATGGGTTGGTGGGCGGATTCGGTTCATCCCCGCTTACGCGGGGAACTCACCGATGAGCTTTACTCGGCAGTGCGCCGTACCGGTTCATCCCCGCTTACGCGGGGAACTCAGCAGGAAACATTCGGCGCCCGCCAAAGGCCTCGGTTCATCCCCGCTTACGCGGGGAACTCGCTAGAGAACTGTTTACCGACTGCATCATGATCGGTTCATCCCCGCTTACGCGGGGAACTCACTTAAACAAGGCATAGAGCACCTTACTAACTCTAGCAAAGATTTCCTATCGGGAAAATATGCAAAGAACCCTGAGACTGTTTTGAATCATTTCAAGAACAGTTCCCTGGATTAGAAAATTTCAGAGCCATTTAATTTCAAAGACAAATGCTCTGCTGACCTGAAAGAGGATAATAACGTTTACAGAAGGCTGGGGTTCAGAATCTGTTCCATCCTGACTTCAATTAATTGGATTTAATAGATGAGGTGGTGGCCCCAACTGGACTTGAACCAGTGACCAATCGATTATGAGTCGACTGCTCTAACCAACTGAGCTATGGGGCCTAATGATGAAGAGATCACCATTGTGCAGAAGTGCAATTCTATCAGAACTTCTAATGATTCGTTTTTAACCTTTCCTTCTCAAAAGACTGAGGCGTTGTCATAAATAGAATTAAGAAGGTGGTGGCCCCAACTGGACTTGAACCAGGAACCAGTGAGACACGAGAAAAAACTCTTCTATATCAATTCCGTAGTTAGCCGAACATAGATAAACATCTCCGAGTTCTAAAAGAACCTACATAGCACAACAAACTGTTAATCAGTCCGACTCCAGATAAAGCAAAGGCCGGAAAATTCCGGCCCCTACTTCGTGTTTTTAAATCTTAGTTATTGCTTCCGCCTTCCATGAAGCTCTTCAACTTATCCGAACGGCTTGGATGACGAAGCTTACGAAGGGCTTTGGCCTCAATCTGACGAATTCTTTCACGAGTAACATCGAACTGACGGCCGACCTCCTCCAACGTGTGGTCGGTGCTCATTTCAATGCCGAAACGCATTCTTAGAACCTTGGCTTCTCTCGGAGTCAGAGAATCCAGAACTTCCTTAGTGATCTCGGTAAGACTGGACTGCTGAGCGGCTTCCGCAGGAGCAACAGTTCCGAAGTCCTCCAAGAAATCTCCAAGATGCGAATCCTCGTCGTCACCGATCGGGGTTTCCATAGAAATCGGTTCCTTAGCGATCTTCAGGATCTTACGGATCTTATCTTCCGGCATATCCATTTTCTCAGCCAACTCTGCTGGATCCGGCTCAACACCGGTTTCCTGGAGGATTTGGCGAGAAATACGGTTCATCTTGTTGATGGTTTCAATCATGTGAACCGGAATACGAATGGTTCTGGCCTGGTCAGCAATAGATCTCGTAATAGCCTGACGAATCCACCATGTGGCATAGGTGGAGAACTTATATCCGCGGCGATATTCGAACTTATCAACAGCTTTCATCAAGCCGACGTTGCCTTCCTGAATCAGATCGAGGAACTGCAAACCGCGGTTGGTGTATTTCTTAGCAATAGAAATCACCAGACGAAGGTTAGCTTCGGTCATTTCGCGCTTAGCTTTTCTAGCCTTAGCCTCACCGGTTGCCATCTGGTTGTAAACGTCCTTCAGATCCTTCAGAGGCAGCGTTACAGCATTCTGAATATTCTGAAGCTGCTGCTGGAGATGCTGAATTTCAGGAAGCTTACGTTTGACGTCGATTGCGTAAGGCTTATCGCTCTCAGCAATTGCCTGAGACCATGCCAAGTTCGTTTCGTTGTCAAGGAATTCCTTGAGGAACAGCTCACGCGGCATCTTTGCACGATTGACGACGATGTCGTAAATACGGCTTTCGTACTTACGAACTTCTTCAACCTGCGTTTTCAGCATGGTGCACAAGCGTTCAACAGTGTTAGCTGTAAAGCGCAGAGAAAGCAGTTCTTCCTGGATTGCATCCTGGGCCTTAATAAAGGCAGGAGAACGGTAACCTTCAGCCTCGTAGGCATGCTTCAGATCTTGATAAAGCTCTTTGCAGTGGTCGAGTTTGGCAAGAACGACTGTCTTGAGTTCGTCAATCTGACCTGCCGTCATACCGGAAGCACCAATGTCCGTGCTTTCGTCGTCTTCAGCCACCTGCTCGCTGGCTTCTTCATCCAAACCGTCAACCAAGCCGTCCACGATCTGGTCGATCTGCATTGTGCCGTTTCTGACCTTTTCAGCGTCTTCCAAAATAGCAACGATCGTTGTCGGGCAGCCGGAAATAGCGTGAACCATGTGCTTCAAGCCGTCTTCAATTCGCTTTGCGATTTCAATTTCGCCTTCGCGAGTCAGAAGCTCGACGGAACCCATTTCTCTCATATACATTCTGACAGGGTCAGTCGTACGGCCAAATTCGCTGTCGACGGTGGCCAAAGCAGCTTCAGCTTCTTCTTCCGCTGCGTCGTCGCTGGCAGTCGGAACAGAATCGCCGATGAGCAAATCGTCTGCGGTCGGGGCCTGTTCGTAAACCTGAATACCCAAGTCAGCCAATGTCGAAATGATCTGGTCGATCTGATCCGGATCGACGATATTTTCCGGCATGTGGTCGTTAACTTCAGAGTAAGTCAGATAGCCTCTTTCCTTACCCATGCGAATTAACGCCTTAAGCTTGTTCAAACGAGTTTCTTTATCGTCTTCTTCATGATGAGCATAGCTACGGTTCAAGGCTTCTTTCATTGCCTTGTCACGTGCCTTGCCTTTTCCGCGAACAGAAGCCGGCGGAACATAGGACTCAGCGATTGCGACTTCTTCATCGATGGAGTCGTCGTCGCTATCACCAACCAAGTCGTCCTCAGTTGTCTCAACTTTTGCTTTTCTGCCGGGACGGCCGCGTTTGGCCTCAGGTTTTGCCTTTGCCGTTGTCTTTTTAGCAGCTGTTTTCTTAGCAGGAGCTTTTGCGGCTACGGCTTCGCCAGCAGTTTCGTCAGCTGCGGCAGATTTAGCTGCTGTCTTTCGAGTTGTCTTTTTTACGGGGGTTTCTTCAGCAGCTTTAGAAGGTGTGGCTTTAGCCGCCGATGCCTTTCTCGTCGTTTTTTTAACCGGTTCTGCCGTCACTTCGGCAACCGTTTCTTCAGCAGCTGCCTTCTGAGTACGAGTTCTCTTTGCAGCTGTAGCTTTCGTTGCCGTTGTTTTAGCGGCTGTTTTCTTTGCAGCGGTCTTGGTTGCTGCAGTAGTTTCGGCTGCTCCTACTTTTTCTGTAGTATCAGCGCCTGCATTCGTAGTTGTCTTCTTAGTTGTTTTTTTGGCTGTTGCCATGTTCCACCTTATGATGACTACGCATCAAACGATCGAAAAAACAAAAGCGGAAAAAATGCACCGCAAAACTGCTCGTGTAAAATTCCGCCTGTCTTTAACGAATTAACCTGAAACGGCCGGTCGAAGGAAGCAAAAAATTTCAGCGGCCATAGCGTTGGACCGATACGTAAATCCTTCAACACCCGACTCAATTTCAGGGTTTTTAAAGCGCCTCCGATCTATCCTCGATCTCCTGGGCGCGCAAATAGCCCTACCGACTATTTTGGTAAGGTAATTTTACCATGCCTGTCAAGGCCCTTCCCTTAATTTTTGCGAATTCGTCGCAAATTGAGGAGTTTTTTGATAATCAGCTTAGGAGAATGTCGGGTAGGTTTTGCGAAGAACTTTTTCGACGAGAATGCCCCATACCGGAAGCATCCAAAGGAAGACCGCTGCAATAACGCAGCTTTGAGGCGCGCCGATCGTTGCCACAGGTACAGCACCGGCGATGGACCATGGAATCAACGGGGCAATGACAATTGCGGTGTTTTCCAATGAAGCGGCCATTTTGATTTTATCCGGCTGGATCTTATTGCAAAGCTGCTCGGTCAAAATAACTGCAAGCATCTGGTTGCAGGATAAAGCAGCCGTCGCCAAGGCGGTCAGCGTAATTGTCAGGAAAACGCCTGCCTTCGCACCGAGATAAGCAATGCCGCTTTCTAAACGTCTCAGCATCCCCGTCAACTCAAAAATCCCGGCAAACGTGCAGGAGATAGAGATGATGCAGCAAACCTGAATCATCGAAAGAACTCCGCCGCCGTTCATGAGACGCCCCACTTCAGGGGAAGCTGCCTGATATCCGCTGAATAAAATCTTGCAAAGTTCAATAGAACCTAAATCTCTCAAGAAAAGCGCTGTGACGAAAGCCGATGCGATACTCGCGATCATAGTGAGCTTAATGTCGGCCTTGAGCATGACCATCGTTAACAGAACGATGGCCGGAATCAAGGTCCAAGCAGACAGAATGTATTCCTGACTAAAAAGTTTTGTCAGGTCAATATCCGCGGCTTGGGCGCCCTGCCCGTTTCCTACAAAAAAGTAAATGAGACACGCAAGGAGGAACGGGATCAACCCAGTCCTCAGCATATTTTTAATGTTTTTATAGAGCTCCGTACCGGTAACAGCACAGACTAATTGCGCGCTGGTCGATACCGGAGAGCAGCGATCTCCTACATATGCACCGGCAAGAGCAGCTCCGCCGGCCCAAAACGGAGAGACGCCCATACCGACACACAGCGACATGGTAACTACACCCATCGTTGCCGCGGTACCAAAAGAAGTCCCGATCAGAGAACTCAAGGCGGCATTCAAAATAAAGGTGCCCAGGAGACTCCAAGAAGGAGAAATGATCTCGGAGGCATAGCTGACAAGGTAGGCGATCGTTCCGCTGGCTCGCCAGGACGCGGTCAACGCTCCGATTAAGAGCATCACTATGATGATGTTGCTGATCTTGGCAATGCTTTGACGGCAAGCCTTTCCGATTTCCTGCAGGCTAAAGCCGCGATAAAGGGCATAGCCGCAGAAAAGGAAAAACGCGAAAATCAGCGCGTAGAGGATCGATGTGCCTGTGAAGAGACAATAAAAAAGAGAGGCGCAAAAACTGCCGACTGTCAGAACTTCTAACATTCTTACTTCTCTCGTTTTCTCAGCAGAATATCGTTAATACCCGCATCAATGGATTTGATTTCTTTCTGGAGATCCTGATCGAGCTGCATCAAGTCTCTGAAAACTTTTCTGTCAGCGTCATCTAAGTTGCCCTTTGTCGACAAAGCCCGACGCTGCACCTCGACGCGATTCAGCTCCATCTGAAGAAGGATACGGCGGCATTCCAATCGCGCTGCTTCCAGCGGTGTTTGAAGTATCTGTCCTTGACTCAGCCCTTTTCGAATGACCGAATCAATGCCCTCTTCCAGTAAGAAGGTGGAAATCATTGAACGGGCCGAATCCATTTCTTTTTCGAAATTTTCATCGGCAGGTCCCGGAAGGTCAGCCAGGAACTGGGCAAGCGTGTGGCCGCTCTCATCCTCGTGCGTCACTCGCTCAATCACTTTGAACAACAATTCCGAAACCGGAGAATTGCTCTCAGACAGCTGCTCGGCGAGCATGCCTTCAAATTCCAGGGCCAGCTGAGGAAAACGCAGAAAGTTTCTTAGGAGTGCCATTAAAGGGGCGTCTGCCTTCGGAGGAATACTTCGTCCGGTCGACGTCGGAATCCGCGGCGTCTTATACCGGTCGTAGCCTCTTCCAAAGCTGTATCGCTGATTGCCAAAGCCGCTGGGTCTCTGAGGAGCCGCCGGCGGCAACACAGGAAAACCGAAATATTTACGGAGTTCGTCGGAATTCTTATAGCCGACTGCCGTGCTCAAACGTTCGATTAAGCCATCGCGCAGAAGCGGACTTTTTGTCTTACGAACGAGCGGAGATGCTTCTTCAATAAATGCGTTGCGGTCTTCAAGAACGGCTAAATCCAGTCCTTGAGACAATGCTTCAATCAGGTAACTGGAAAGCGGCAGCGCCTTTTTGAGCATCTCTTCGAAGGCGGGAGCGCCGGACTTCTTGACCAAACTGTCGGGATCTTCGCCCTCGGGCAGGAACACAAAACTGACTTTCTGAGCATCATCCAAGAGCGGAAGCGACAAATCCATCGCGCGCTTTGCCGCCTTACGCCCTGCCGCATCTCCGTCAAACGAGAAAATGACGTGATCGGTCATCTTAAGAAGGCGTTCAATATGCTCAGCTCGAATCGCTGTACCCAGTGGTGCACAGGCCTCTCCGAATCCGGCTTGAGAAAGCTGAATCACATCCATCTGGCCTTCGACCACGATGACGCGCTTTTTATCCTGAATGCTTTTGCGCGCTTCGTACAAACCGAAGACTTCGGAGCCTTTCGTAAAAATCGGAGTGTCGCCTGTGTTGATGTATTTAGGCTCTTCCCCGATCATGGTTCGCGCACTAAATGCAATGACTTGTCCGCGAATATTGCGGATCGGGAACATCAGGCGGTTGCGGAAGAAATCGTAGACATTTCCGCTTTGACCAGTTCGCTGAAGACCGGCCTCTAACAGCAAGGGCTTGAGATCAGGAGAGAAGACGGCGTCTAAGTTATGCCAGGCATCCGGCGAAAAACCGATTCCGAAACGCTCGATGGTTTCGTCTTTGAGTCCGCGGTCATGGAGATAATCTTGTGAGAACTTGTCGCTGTTGAATTTATCGCGGTAAAACTCCATTGCCCTCTGCATAATCTCGGACAAACGCGGTTTACCGCTCTTGGGTTTTGGTGCGCCGCCTTCATAGCGAACCTGCATGCTGAATTCGGAGGCAAGTTTTTCGACCGCATCGACAAACGGAAGATTCTCATACTTCATTAAGAAGCTGATGGCGTTGCCGTGTTCTCCGCAGCCGAAGCAGTGATAGAAGCCGCGTTCGCGGTTCACCGAAAAGCTGGGACTTTTTTCATTATGAAAAGGGCAGCATGCCCAGGCCGAAGCTCCTTTTTGCTGCAAAGGAACTCTTCGGTTGACGACCTCGTAAATGTCTGCTCGGTCAAGCAGTTCTTTAATAAAAGACTGTGCGATCAAGAATCAAACTCTCACAAGAAAAGGCGGGGGACGGAAACTGTTTTGAAAGATCCGGCCGCTATAAACAAAAAGACGTCCCGCAGGACGTCTTTTATAAAATCTCCCAGCTTACTGAGCCAGTCTTGCCTTAAGCAGTGCGGAAACTCTGCCCATGTCAGCTTTGCCTGCAACCTTCGGCTTGATCATTCCCATGGCTTTGCCCATGGCGGCCGAGCCGCTGAGTCCGGCGGAAGTCACAACCTCATCAACGATTTTCTGAATTTCTTCATCAGAAAGCTGGGCGGGCAAATAGACTTCGAACGTCTTAATTTCCGCTGACTCTTTATCAGCCAAATCTTTACGATTCCCGGCCAGATATTGTTCAACTGAGTCTTTGCGCTGCTTGATCAATTTTGCAATGATCTGCTGAATGACAGCATTATCTGCGGTGATCTGCTCGTCGACTTCTTTCTGTTTGATCGAAGAAAGAAGCATACGAAGCGCGCTCAGTTTCTCTTTGTCATGAGCGCGCATCGCGTCGCGCATATCAGAGGTGATCTGGTCTTTTAAACTCATAACTGCCTCTGTTTTGAAGTGCTTGAAGAATTAGTAGAGCTTCTTCGGGAGCATCATGCTACGAAGACGCTTGTAGTGACGCTTGATAGCGGCAGCTTTTTTGCGTTTGCGTTCAGCAGTCGGTTTTTCATAGAATTCGCGAGCGCGAAGTTCAGTTAAAAGACCGCTCTTTTCGATCGTGCGCTTAAAGCGACGAAGAGCTACTTCAAAAGGTTCGTTTTCTTTAACACGGATTGTGGGCATCGAGCACCTAAACTAAATAACTGTTTAAAAATAGTTTCTTGGTTGAGTACGCGGAATGCACAGGCCTTCCCCTACTCGAAAGTCAGCAATTCTAATGCATTTTTCACTTCCGTGCCTTAACTATCTCATTTAAGTAACAATTTATTTGACCCGAGAGTGCGGAAAGACGGTCGTTTTCTCAACCGAAAAGATCGATTTGAGCAGATAACGCGGCACCTATTTTTCTCGCGACCCACAATAGATTCTTCTTTTGCTGAAGGAGCAGAAAAATGGACAATGATTACTCATGGACAAAATTTAATCCTGCGGCCGCACGAAAACTTTGTGCGTACTCCGACCGCAGGGAGGAACTCTTAACCTGGCTTTATTCAGCACTTCCTGAAGAAACGAATTACCTTCATGGTCCGAACCACAAAAAGCTGACGGATATCGATCCTTTCACGGTCTTCGGCGTGATGAACCGTCACATCTCTCAGGAAAAGAAAGCTGAAGTTGCAAAGAGTTTCAAAATTTTCTTTAAAGTTGACGAGCCTTCACCGACGGACTTCCACGGCGTTTCTCCGCTCAACAACGAAAACTCGATGTTTTTCGGTTTCAAGGACGGCAAGACCAAAGAGGACATTAATAATCTGTGGACTTTGTTCTTAGGCCTTTTCGGCAAGAACGATCAGGTTGCCGGTCTCTTTAATGAGATGACGCGTCATCAGTACGGGATCAAGTTCAACTTGACCATGGGTATGTATTGGGTCTGCCCGACTAAATATTTTCCTTTGGACGGTCCGAGCCGCAAATATCTCAATGCCAGAGGCGTTGCCGTTTCCGAACAAGTTCCGACTTACGATGAATTTGTGAAGATCAGTGAAGAAGTCAGACAAAAACTTTGCGGCGACTCAACGGCAGACGATGCATTTGCCATCGTAACCCGCGATATCTACTACAGCACCCACAAGGCTCAGTAAGGCTAAAATTTGAACTTAGCTTATTTCCTTCGACGACAAAGAGAATGCTGATCCTCGGAATTGAATCTTCCTGTGACGAAACGGGTGTTGCCCTTTACGACACGGACAAAGGTCTTATTGCAGATGCACTTCATACGCAAATCGAAATGCATCGTTTATACGGCGGCGTCGTGCCCGATCTTGCCAGCCGCGACCACATTCGCCGCATTATTCCTTTGCTCAACGAGGTAATGAAAAAAGCCGGTAAGACACCGCAGGATTTGGATGCCGTTGCTGTTACGGAAGGTCCGGGACTTGCCGGGGCACTCCTCGTCGGAAATTCCGTGGCTTAA
>OGUQ01002195.1_pt1 | contig 14021 bp, 8 predicted proteins | sample 1574701 | NCBI WGS metagenome assembly OGUQ01 (sample SAMEA2582087, study PRJEB24529) | metagenome | biome: Human gut stool | place: China | collected 2011 | reverse complement strand
GTCCGTGAGGTGGTCCTCGTAGATCTGCACCAGCCAGAAGACGCTGATGATCAGCGCCAGGTTGCTCGCGAGGTATTTCCCGTATTTTCTCCGGAGCATGTAGCGCGGGGCGATGATGGCATTGTGGATGAGAAAGATGATCAGATAGGGGGCGATATACCTCCAGGCAGTCAGCACGTTTTCCAGGTTGACGTGCATTTCGGACATCATCTGCGAGTTGAGGACCGGGACCAGGATGATGGCCGTCCAGACCATCACGTAGAGCAGGTTTTCACCGATAGCTTGTTTTTTCTGGATTTTCATGCTTCAAATATAGTGAAAGTCGCGGGCAAAGCCAAACTTGTTTGAGCTTTGCCGCGACGCATCGAGCTTTGCCCGCAATGCGCCGATTCAAAAAACACCCGGCTCTTCGGAAGCCGGGTGTGAAAGAAAGCAGGTAACCGTACTAATTAGTGACGCCTCATTGTTGGAATGGATTCAGTGACTATGAAGAATTTTGGGATAGAGAATCCAATTGGTTACCTGCCTGTGCCTTATTTGTTCAACAGCGAGGGTTCGTATAGATAGCGTTTGATGCTTCGTTTCGGGGTTTTTTCGAACTCGTTGGGGTAGAGTGCGATGCCCGAGATCCGCTCGTAGGCGGCCAGCTGCGCGTTGAGTTCCTGAAGGTTGTTCTGCATGATCTGCGGCAGGTCGTTCTTGTCCACGCCTTCCGCCTCGGCCTGTTCGTAGTCGGGGACCACGAGGGCCTTGATCTTGCCGTTTCCGGCGTCGAGCACCAGCGATTCGAGCACGAGGTACATGTTGTTGAGCTTGTCCTCGATCTCCTCGGGATAGATGTTCTGGCCGCTGGCTGTGAGCAACATGTTCTTGCTACGTCCGCGGACAGTGACATATCCTTCGGTATCCATCGTTGCAAGGTCTCCGGTGTGCAGCCAGCCGTTTACATCGATGATTTGGGAAGTCGCTTCGGCATTTTTGTAATAGCCCAGCATCAGATTGGCACCTTTACAGATTATTTCTCCTGCCACGTTCTGAGGGTCGGGAGAGTCTATCTTTACTTCCATGCGGCTAGTTGCCTTGCCACAAGAGGCCAGTTTCAATGTTTCCCAGCGGCTGGAACAAATGATGGGGCCACATTCCGTCATTCCGTATGCAATGGTATAGGGGAAACCTATCTGCTTCAAGAAGCGTTCCACTTCGGCATTGAACGGTGCTCCTCCGATGATTATTTCATCGAAATTACTGCCGAATACTTCCATTGCCTTTTTGCGCATGTCAGCCTTGATTTTATCGTTGACAATGGGCATCCGCAATAGCAGCTTGCCTATTTTATTGTCTATCCGGGGCAGGATATCCTTCTTGATAATCTTTTCTACGATGAGCGGTACACACGAAATGACCCGTGGCCTGATTTCGGAGAATGACTGTGCAATAATCTTGGGAGACGGCATACGGGTAAGGAAATACAGATGGGCGCCTGCGGAAAAACCGTATAGAAAATCGTACACCATACCAAATACATGTCCCAGAGGCAACATGGATACAATATGGTCGCCCGGACGTACAGGAAGCATCTCATGGCAATATGCAACATTGGACCAAAGGCTGCGATAGGGGAGCATGACCCCTTTGGAATATCCCGTGGTGCCCGAAGTATAGTTTATGACAGCCAGTTCTTCGGGTGATTCCTCCTTGCGGTAGCTGATATGCTCGGGGCGGAAATTCTTGGGGAAACGTGTGCCATAGAGGACGTTGCGATGCTCGAAAGCCTCCATCAGCTGCTCGTTGCGGCAAACCACCGGAGTGAAGTCCGTCAGCAGTACGATACCCATCAGCAGGGGCATTGCCTCTTCATTGAGGTTTTCCCATGCCCGGTCGCCGACAAACAGCAGCTTGGCTTCGGAATGATTGACGATGTTGTGGATATTGTCGGCCTTGAACTCATGCAGAATGGGAACAATGACAGCTCCATAGGTAACTGTAGCCAGAAAAGCGACTGCCCAATGTGCACTGTTACGTCCGCAAACGGCAATCTTGTCACCGGGCCTAATGCCGGCGCTTTCCAATACGATATGGAATTTGGCTATTTTCCGTGCTACATCTTTGTATTGTAGTGTAATTCCTTTGTAGTCTGTCAGGGCGTTGCGATCCCAGTTTTTAATAATGCTTTGTTCTATATAATCGATGAACCCTTGTTCTTGTTCCATTCAGCTGCTGCACACTTTAGTTAAAACTGCGCAAAGATAGGTCTTATAGTGATGCAAAGCAAATAGTTTCCACTTTTTTCTTGCCCTGAAACGGATAGAAACTTATCTGTAATTCTTATTCCTTGCTATTTTCCGAAATAAGAAGCAGCTTGTCACCGGCATGAAGTTTTAATGTTCCGTTCGGAATGAGGTACTCATCGCCACGTTTTACAATCATCACCAGTGTGCCTTTGGGCAGGTTCATGTCTTTCAGGGTATCTGCCTGGTCCAGCATTTCTTGTGTAATGGTCATATCGTGCAGGTTGGAGTCAATCTCTTCGGGCAGCTCAACTCCGAAATCATTTCCGGTCTTTTCCAGCGGGGTGGAGAGGCCCAGCAGCCGGGCTACCCAGGAGACTGTGGTACCCTGGATGATCAGTGAGACGATGGTTATGAAAAATACGATGTTGAAGATGACATGGGCACCGGGCACATTAGCCACCACGGGATAGGTGGCAAAGATAATGGGTACTGCGCCACGTAATCCTACCCACGATACGAATAGCCGTGACTTGAGGGTGATTCTCTTGCCAAAAGGCAGCAGGCAGAGAAAAACGCTGAGAGGACGTCCCACAACAATCATGAAGACGCCGATGAGCAATGCCACGACTGCCACTTCCAGCATCTCATGGGGGTTGACAAGCAGACCGAGGCAGAGGAACATGATGATTTGGAAAAGCCAGGTCAGTCCATCCATAAAAGTATAAATCTCTTTCCGGTGCATGATTTTGTTATTACCTACCATCATTCCGGCGATATACACGGCCAGGTAACCGTTGCCTTTCAGCAGGTCGGTGATGGAGAAGGTGAAGAATACAAAGGACAGCAACAGGATAGGATAGAGTGCCTGGTTGTCTATATTCAGCCGGTTCAGCATAAGGATAGCCAGCTTTCCGAGGAAATAACCGGTTGCGGCACCGACAATGAACTGTATGGCAAAAGAGCCTAATATCTGGGGAACTCCCATTCCGGAGGACTGGATGAATTGAATCAGCACGATTGTCAGCATATATGCCATCGGGTCGTTACTACCGCTTTCCAGTTCCAGCATGGGGCGCAGATTATGCTTCAGGTTCATTTTTTGTGAACGCAGAATGGCGAATACAGAGGCTGAGTCGGTAGATGACATAGTGGATGCAAGCAAAAGGGAGGTTATCAACGGCAGGTGGATGTTGGTCCAGCTCATGCCGGACAGCCACCAGATAAATAATCCGGTAAAGAGGGCCGTGAGCAGCACTCCTGCAGTTGACAAAACAATGCCGGGAGTCAATATGGGCTTTATCTCCGTAAACTTGGTGTCCATGCCACCGGAGAACAGAATGATGCTGAGTGCAACCATGCCGATGAACTGTGCTTCCTTGGCGTTGTGGAACTGCAATCCCAATCCGTCACTGCCGAACAGCATACCGACGACAAGGAAAAGCAATAACGCAGGCACTCCGAAACGGTAGCCGGTCTTGCCGACAATGATGCTGACGAAAAGTAATATGGAACCTATAAGTAGTATGTTTCCTGCTGTAAATATCATAAATTCTATGCTATATAGTTTGAAATGTGATGTTTCTTATGTCTAATAGTACAAAGATATGCAATGTGTTTAACAAATACAAATCTAAAATAGTTCAATTGAATTTTAAAATAAAGGTGGTTTCTTTACCAGGCAATAAGGATAAATTTCCGCCGGAAAGCCTCATTATTTGCCGGGAAATACTCAATCCAATACCGCTTCCGCCCTCTTTGGTCGTAAAGAAGGGGATAAATATGTGTTCGGCAATGTCATTGGGAATGGCAGGTCCGTTGTTGGAAATTTCTATCAGTATGGCTTCCGCTTCGTTGCAGTAGGCACGTATGTTGATATGTCCTTCTTTATCTGTATTTTTATCCGATTCGATGGCTTGTATGGCATTTTTCAGTAGGTTGATGACCACTTGTGATACCAGGTTTTCATCGGCATATAGAATAAGGTCGCTTGGCGCGATGTCCGTATGAAAGGTGACCCGGACATCGGGGTGCTGGTGACGGGCGAGTTCGACCATCCGTCCGATAAAACTTTTTACGTAGAACAAGGATGGTTCGGGGGTGGGAATACGGGTGAATTTCCGGTATGATTCCACAAAAGAGAGCAGGCCCTTGCCTGTACTGCTGATAGTCTGCAGGCCGTTTCTGATTTCTTCTTTGGAAACTTGCGCTTCGGTCAGTCCCAGCAGTGTATCGCTCAGGGAGGTTATGGGAGTGACGGCATTCATTATTTCGTGCGTCAGTACGCGGGTAAGCCTAATCCAGGAATCTATTTCCTTTTCATCCAGCTCGTTGTTGATGTCGTTCAAGGCGAGGATGCGCAGATGTTCTTTACGGACTGTGATGTCGCTGACGCGGACAGACATGTTGACAGTGCCTCGCTCGTTGTTGAAAGGCATTTGCAATTTGTCTCCCGGGCGGCAATTGGCAAGAAGGGACGAAAGACGCGGGTCTACGCGGTTCAGCTGGCTGACGTGGGTAAAGACATTGAGGCCCAGCAAACGGAGGGCTTCGCTGTTTTTCTGATATACGGCACCATTGTCGTTCAGGACAAGGATACCGGTATTCACGCAGTCCAGAATGAGTTCGTAGTACTTTTCTTGCTGGGCTGTTTCACTTTTCACATTATAAAGTATATGGGCAACCCGGTTCAATGCACGGTTTACGAGTCGTGCGTCGGCAGTGTTTTCCGTTTCGGAGAAGTGGATGGCATTGTCGTTGTTTTCGATGGCGTCGAGCATGAAAAGCACCTTCCGCACATGATGGCGGTATAGCCTTTGCTGCCAGTACAGGGCTATGGGAAGCAGCGCAGTGCAGAACGCGCCCCAAAATACGTCTACAGTCCACATCACCCCTGCAAGGAGTGCTACTGCCAGACTGACGGCAACGCGGAATGAATAATTAAAGGCCATACTTCTTCATTTTGTTGTACAACGTCTGGCGGGTGATACCCAGCTGTGCGGCGACGGCAGAGAGATTTCCGCTACATTTGTCGAGCGTCTTCCGTATCATCTGCATTTCCATTTCTTCGAGCGTGGATGCGGCTGCTTCGGGAGTGCCGGTTCGCCGTGCCAGCTGGAACAGTTCTGCAGGAAGGGTTTCGTTGTCACAGATGATAATGGCTTTTTCGATGGCATGTTCCAGTTCGCGGATATTGCCGTACCAGGGGTGGAGCGTAAGCTTCTCGCAGGCGCCGTCCGTCAGCTTGACGGGGGGCTTGTCATATTGCTTGCAGAAGCGGGCGATGAAAAGTTCTGCAAGGGGGATGATGTCTTCGGGCCGCTCGCGCAACGAGGGTATCTCAAGATGTATCGTGTTGATGCGGTATAGCAGGTCCTCGCGGAATTCGCCTTTTGCCACCATCTCGGGCAGATTGCGGTTTGTAGCGCAAATCAGCCGTATGTCTACGGGAATGGGAGTGTTGCTGCCTACACGGACAATGCTGCGTCGTTGGATGGCGGTCAGCAGTTTGGCTTGCAGATGGTAGGGGAGATTGCCTATTTCATCGAGAAAGAGGGTGCTGCGGCTGGCTGCTTCGAACTTGCCGGCACGGTCGGCATGGGCATCGGTGAAAGAGCCTTTCATGTGGCCGAACAGTTCGCTCTCGAAAAGGCTTTCGGTGACTGCACCCATATCCACACTTACCATCTCCTGCCGGTTGCGCGGTGAAAGGGAGTGGATTTCGCGTGCCAGCATCTCTTTACCGGTGCCGTTCTCGCCCGTAATAAGAATATTGGCATCGGTAGAGGCCACTTTTTCCACCAAGAGGCGAAGTTGCTGCATGGCGGAGCTGTTTCCCCAATACATGTTGCGGATATCCGCAAACGGGTGGCTGCTTTCTGCCGTACGCCTGGCATTTGGGCCGTTGGCCGGAGATTTTGTTTCAGAAGCTGATACGGCATTCAGTAAGGTTTCCACCAGTTTCTGGTTGTTCCAGGGTTTCACGACGAAGTCTGTGGCTCCTTCCTTGATTCCCCGTACGGCAAGGTCAATGTCGGCATAAGCGGTGAACAGCACTACGGGCAGGGTGGGACATTGCTTCTTTATTTCATGGAGCCAGTATAGTCCCTCGTTGCCGGTGTTGATGCCCGAGGTGAAGTTCATGTCAAGAAGAACCACTTGCCATGACCTTTCCCGCAATACGCTGGGCAGGGTTACGGGAGAGGGAAGTGTGATTATCCCTTCAAAATATGGCTTCAACAAAAGCTGCAAGGCGGTAAGTACGCCTCGGTTATCATCGACAATCAGGATGTTTCCATTTTTTTTTGCCATAAACTATTTCTGTTTTCTGCAGGCAAAGTTAATGATTTATCTGCATTATATTCGGTAAATCTCTCAGTTTTCAAAGTATTAAGATTCTCCTTCTCATTTAGCAAATCCTTATGCCGCTTTATTTTATATTTTTGCTTGCTAAGAATTAATCGTCCGACAGCTGTTGAATTATCGTCCGATAACTGTTGGACGATAATTCAACAGCTGTCGGACGATAATATAACGATTGTGGGACGAATAGATTTAAGTAAAACAGAAATTAGTTTGTAGCAACTTCAGTAAGAGCTCATGGCGGTACTGAAAAAATTTATAGCAGTTGCAGTTTGATGCCAAATGACAAGCTCAGATAATCCTTGGGTTTCAGATACTTGTTGGTGAAGGCGCTGACTACATATAGGTCACATGTACTTATTTCATAGAAGAAAGTGATTTCTTTGGCCGTGAACCGTCGTTGCGGGTCGATGTCGTAAGTGATGCGCTGTCCTAAGAATGCATGGATGCGTACCTTAGAGGAGAAACCATAATATCCTTTAGGGTAGCGTTCCGGTTCATTGACCCAGAATTCATCGCCGAATACCGTGTTCAGATACATGCCGCAAGCCAGCGGTTCTACAGAAAAACGGCTCTGCTTGATTTGCAGGCTCCAGGGAAGGTAGTTCTGCTTGACGGTGAATGTCAGCTTGGTACGTTTGGAGTCATATTTGGGCAATACTCCGAAGAATACGTCTGTTTCCCATTGGTTTCTTCTGCCGTAATCCCATCCGGTACCGAATGACAGCAACCCCATATTGCCGGCAAACTGAATTTTGGTGTGCGTCGGAATCAAGGCCTCCCAATGCCTGCGGTAGCGGTGTACGCGGCGGTCATAACGGTTCTCTCTGGTCTGGCTTTCAATGACGGCATCCGGTTGCAGGTCCATCCATACGGTATCGTGTTCTATGATGAAGATGGTATCTCTCTCTTGTGAAAAAGCAGAAAAAGAGCATACCGACAAGAAGGCGACGGCACATGCCAGGTGATTAATAATATGCCACTTCGCGTTCATATCCGTCGGGGGTTATGGTGAATATATAGTAATTGCGGTTCTTCATGCAGTCGCTCATGTAATACATTATCCCATCTTCAAAGAGGTCTTTCTCGAAGCGATGGTGTTCGTGTGCGGATGTACAGAACTGCAGTCCGGGAAATTCCTTGATGTAACGCTGGAATACGTGTGCCACATTATTGTTGAACTCGTTGCAGAACGGGCGTATGTGCATGGACACAACGGTTTTATCGAATTCCTCTTCACAGTCGCTTATCTGTGCGGCAAGAAATTCAAAGTCGGGAATGGGGCGGGAGTAGTCAAATTCGATGGCGTTGGTATTCAGGCAGACAAACTTTACCCGTCCTGCAATGAAGGAGAAATTGGGGTCTCCGAATATTACGCGATAAGTCTCTTCGCCCGTGCCCAGGCAGTCGTGGTTGCCGAGAAGTACCACATAGGGTATCTTGAGTTTGTTCATAATGTCCCGTTGCCAAAGGAACTCGTTTGTTACACCGAAGTCACTGACGTCTCCGCCATGAATGACGAAATCTATGTCGTCCCGCTTGTTGAGGTGGCTTACAAAGTCGTCGGTCTCGTCATACCAGCGCTGGGAGTCACCCATTGTTACGAACCGGATTGTTGTCTTGTTTTGGCAGTTCTGCTCTATTTGGGCAATGTTGTGGGCATTGACATCGGTTTCACCGCTGATGTGTACATCGTAAGGGTGATAATCTATCATGTCGCAGCCGGCTATAAGCAGGCATAGGAATGAAGGATATAAGAGTTTGGGGAATTTCATGTGCAGGTGCTTCATATTACGTTTATACTCTATCTATAGAAAACGGTGTACAAAGGTAAAGTTTTCATTCTTATGGATTCTTTTCTAATTTCCTTTTTTTTTGTTCTATGAGGCTGAACAGAGATTCGGCCTCTGTCTAATTTTTAGACGGGAGTGTCTAAAAATTAGACACTTTTTTCTTCTTTAATTATGAGATGTATGCTGATAATCAGGTTTGTGCATTCTTTGGCACGCTTTCTGCAATATAGAAAGCAAGAAAATATATCTAATAAACGATAAACGGAATGAAACAAATCTATTATGTAATTCAGACTTTGCTGCGGGGACGTGGTTCGAATATCATCAAGGTCATTTCTTTGGGATTGGGATTGACGATGAGTATTCTGCTTTTCTCCCGCGTGGCATATGAACAGAGTTTTGACACTTGCTTCAAGGATTATGATAACTTGTATCAGGTATGGTCGATATTCTCGGTGAAAGGAGAGAAGTTTGAGCCTCAGGAGTGGAATTGCGGTCCCGTGGCAGGAGCTATTTTGGAGAATTTCCCCAAAGAGGTGGAGTCGGCAGTAAGTTTGAGCACGTCTATGGTATCTGCTCCTCTTTACAATGGAAGCGTGCGTCTTGATGACAGGAAGATTGCAGCCGATTCGCTGTTCTTTCGTACTATGGGCATCGACGTCCTGAACGGGAATCCCGAAAAGGACTTGGTGCAGAAGGATATTATTTTCTTGAGTGAACGCTTTGCAAGGAAAGTGTTCGGTGAGGAGAATCCCATAGGGAAAACGCTTAATTATGACCATCAGTTTGACCTGACGGTGAAGGGAATCTATGCCAATTTGCCTGAGAACGCCACAATCAATCCGGAAGCGGTTATCTCGATGCCTACCTTGTGGAGCCGCAACTGGAATAACTACTCGTGGAGCGGGGGAGACAGTTGGGTAGAGTTTATCCGTTTTCGTCCCGGTGCCGACAAATCTGTTGTCAATGCGCGTATTGATGCCATGATAGACAAATATCGCCCGGCAGAAGATAAGAAAGAGTACGGCTACACGGCTTTTGTGCAGCCCATCCGTGATACATACCGCAATTATGATGATGTGCAGCGGATGCGTGTCATTATGAGCATTCTTGGTTTTGCCATTCTTTTCATTGCGGCGTTGAACTATGTGTTGATTTCCATTTCTTCTTTGAGCTACCGCGCCAAGTCGGTAGGCGTACATAAATGCAGCGGTGCGAGCGGTGGCACGGTTTTCAGCATGTTTTTGCTGGAAACGGGTATCATCATTGTGGCGGCATTGCTGCTGATGGCGTTGATAATGCTCAACTTCCGCGATTTTGTGGAAGACACGGTCGTTGTAAAGCTCTCCACCTTGTTGGCTCCGGAGCGTATCTGGGTACCGTTGTCGGTAGTGCTTCTGCTGTTTATAGTGGGAGGCGTGTTGCCGGGCCGGCTCTTTGCGCGTATTCCCGTGTCGCAGGTGTTCCGCCGCTATACCGAGGGGAAAAAGGGCTGGAAGCGTCCGTTGCTGTTTGTGCAGTTTGCAGGCGTGGCATTCATCAGTGGATTGATGTGTGTGGTGATGTCGCAATATCAGTATGTACTGAAAAAGGATATGGGGTATAATCCCAAGCAGATAGCCATAGGCAATGCCTACTGGTATAATGAAGCGACGCGTGACGCGGCTTATCAGTTCTTCAAGGGATTGCCCTACGTGGAAGCGGTGTCCAGCGCCAACAGCACACCCATTAGCGGATATAGCGGTTCGATGATTCATAGTGAGAGCGGGCAGGCACTTTTCTCTTGCCGTTCTTCTTATTTCATGCGCGAGGATTTTCCTGCTTTGATGGGCATGACTATGAAGACGGGACGTATGGCGCGCGATAAAGAGGAAGTCGTGGTGAACGAGACCTTTGCCGAGATGATGCGTTGGGGAGACGACGTCGTGGGCCGTACGGTATATACCGAAGGGAATACATTCAAGGTCGTAGGGCAGTTGAAGGATTTCCAGATAGAGAGTTTCAGAACCGAGAAGATGCCTTTCATAGCCCGTGGGAACAAGAATTTTTATGGAACGGTACATGTTCGTTTGAAAGAACCCTTTACCGAAAATCTGCAGAAGTTGAACCACGATGTAGCCGAGGCTTTCCATGACCAGACCATTGACTTTACCGGTTATGAGAAAAGGATAGAGAACAGCTATAATTCTGTCCGTGTATTCCGCAATGCCACTTTGATGGCGGCAGTGACCATGTTCTTCATCATGCTGATGGGGCTGATTGGGTATACTACCGACGAGGTGCGCCGCCGCAGTAAGGAGATTGCCATCCGTAAAGTGAACGGGGCAGAGGCTTCCGGTATCTTGGAAATGCTGTCGAGGGATATACTTGTGGTGGCGGCTCCGGCAGTTGTCATCGGTACGGTATTGGCATGGTATGTCAACGGAATGTGGATGGAACAGTTTGCGGAGCGTATTCCCATCAGTTGGGCAGTATACGTACTGGTAGTGATGGTCAATTTGGTGATTATCGTAGCCTGCGTACTTTGGAAGTCCTGGCGGATAGCGAACGAGAATCCGGTGAATAGTATTAAGAGCGAATAAAACAATATTAAAACATTAAATATCATGATTGAGATTAACAACATCAGCAAAGTATTCCGTACTTCGGAAGTAGAGACGGTAGCATTGAATCACGTAAACCTCGATGTAAAGGAGGGAGAGTTTGTAGCCATTATGGGGCCGTCCGGTTGCGGCAAATCCACCTTGCTGAATATTCTGGGACTGCTGGACAATCCTACTGAGGGCAGTTACAAGCTACTCGGCCAGGAAGTGGCGGACTTGAAAGAAAAGGAACGTACACGCGTACGTAAGGGGAAACTGGGATTCGTGTTCCAGAGCTTCAACCTGATAGACGAACTGAACGTCTACGAGAATGTGGAACTTCCCCTTACGTATCTTGGCGTAAAGGCGGGTGAACGTAAGCGTATGGTAGAGGATATACTGAAAAGAATGAACATCAGCCACCGTGCCAAACACTTCCCGCAACAGCTTTCCGGCGGTCAGCAGCAACGTGTGGCGATAGCCCGTGCGGTCGTAACCAATCCCAAGCTGATACTCGCCGATGAGCCTACCGGTAACTTGGACTCCAAGAACGGAGCTGAGGTGATGAATCTGTTGACAGAGCTGAATAAAGAGGGTACTACGATTATTATGGTGACCCACAGCCAGCACGACGCCTCGTTTGCACACCGCACGATACATCTTTTCGACGGTAGTGTGGTGGCAAGTGTGGCAGCGCAGGATTTGTAACAGACTTTTAAAACAACTTCCATGAGACAACTATATTACACTCTCCAGACATTGATACGAGGAAAAGGCTCCAACCTCATCAAGATTATTTCCTTGGGACTGGGGTTGGCAGTCAGTATCCTCATTTTTTCCCGTCAGGCATTCGAGCTCAATTATGATACCTGCTACAAGGACTATGAGCGTTTGTGTCTTGTCAAAACAGTATGGCATTACAACAACGAGTATCATCCTTCGCACATAACTCTTGGACCGGTGGCTGGTACTATTGCAGAAAACCTGCCTGACGAGGTGGAGAGTGTTACCGTCACCCAGCAATGGTGGAGCAATTCGGCTTGGTTTGCCAATGAACGCCGTTTCCAGACCAATGCCATGACGGCCGATTCTTGTTTCTTTGCCACTATGGGCATTGATGTTGTCAGTGGAGACCCTCGCGAGCTGAATAATCCGGAGGTAGTCTTCATCAGCAGGGAGCTGGCCGGCAGCATGTTTGCCGATAAGAATCCCATCGGGCAGACGGTGGTCTATAACAAACAGATGCCAATGACCGTGAAGGGCATTTTTGAGGATTTTCCCGAAAACTCCAGTTTTTATGGAAGCGGTGTCGTGATGTCTTTGGCTACCTCCTTCAAGCATCATTGGGGATACTGGGGGTGGGGAGGTGGAGACAGCTATATGTCCTTTGTCCGTCTGCGCCCGGGGGTGCAACTGGACGATGTGAACACCCGAATAGAGAAACTTGCCGAGCAGGTGCGCAAGAGCGATGATGTGTTTATCAGTCTGGTTCCGATAAAGGACTACCGTATGGAATTTGGTATCAGTACCATGCGTATGGTATGGATTCTGTTGACGCTGGGAACCGCCATACTTTTTATTGTGGCGATGAATTATGTGCTTATTTCCATCTCAGCCATGAACCGTCGTGCCAAAGCTATAGGCGTACATAAATGTAGTGGGGCAAATACGGGAACTATTTTCGGTATGTTCTTATGGGAGACCGGAGTCATCATGCTTTCTTCCTTGCTGCTCGTAGCGCTGCTTCTATTTAATTTCCGTGAGCCGTTGGAGGACATGCTCGACGTTAGTCTTGCCGGTCTTTTCTCTTGGGAAAACATTTGGGCACCGCTTTCAGTGATAGTCATTTTGTTTATGATAGGCGGCATGTTGCCCGGGCAGCTTTTTGCCCGCATTCCGGTGACGCAGGTTTTCCGCCGGTACACCGAAGGCAAGAAAGGCTGGAAACGTCCGCTCTTGTTTGTGCAGTTTGCCGGTACCTCTTTTATTTTCGGCTTGTTGGGGCTGGTGCTTATGCAGAGCCATTACATCACCAATAAAGAACGTGGATTCGATTACCACCGGGTGGCTTATGCTTCGGGCGTATCCTTTGACTCGGATGCGGAAAGCGATGCCAATCGTAGTGTGATGCTTTCTTTGCCTTATGTGGAAGATGGAGCTTGTAGCAGTAATCTTCTTACAGACGGATTGAGCGGAGAAGGGGTTACGACTGATAACGGGCAGTGGATGAGCATGCGTTGGGTGGAATTTGGCAAGGACTATGCCCCGTTTATGAAGTTGGAATTTGCGGAAGGCAAGAATATGGATGCCCCTGGGCAGATATTGGTCAATGAAACATTTTTGAAAATGATGCATTGGGAAGATAAACCGATAGGCAGGCAAGTGCGCAACGGCGATCGCATAGCGGGCAATATTGTAGGTGTACTGAAAGACTTTGCCACATCCAATGCCGCTTATGTGGCGGTGCAACCTATGTATGCAACTTATCTTGACCGATTTTCCGGAAACATCCAATTACGTCTGAAAGAGCCTTTTGACGATAACCTCAAGCGTTTGAATGAAGACATGGAAAAGCTGTTTCCCACCCGTGACATTGTATTTTCCTCGTTCCAAAAGGTCATTGACGACCAGAACAGTACCGTCACGGATTTCCGTAATGCAGCTTTACTGGCTGCCATAACCATCCTTTTTGTTACGTTAATGGGGTTGATTGGCTACATCAATGACGAGATACAACGCCGCAGCAAGGAAATTGCCATCCGTAAAGTGAATGGTGCGGAAGCGTCATCCATTCTCCGGCTTTTCTCGAAGGATATATTCTGGATATCCTTGCCGGCCGTTTTTCTTGGAGGGCTGGGAGCCTGGTATATAGGCGGTGTCTGGATAGAGCAGTTTGTGGAGGGAGTGGATTTTGGTATCTGCGGATTCTTGCTTATTGCATGCATTGTACTATTGCTCATCATCGGTTGTGTAGTATTCAAGGCATGGCGGATTGCCAATGAGAATCCGGTAGACAGTATCAAGAGTGAATAAAGAATAACTTCAGGAAATTATGA
>OGUQ01002180.1_pt1 | contig 14133 bp, 10 predicted proteins | sample 1574701 | NCBI WGS metagenome assembly OGUQ01 (sample SAMEA2582087, study PRJEB24529) | metagenome | biome: Human gut stool | place: China | collected 2011 | reverse complement strand
TGGGGAATAGGCAAAAAAGGCTTTGGCGGCGGAACCACCAACCACGCATGGAGCGGAGGCGCACAGATTGTTATTTCCCAACATCTTTTTGGTATCAAGCCACTGGAGGTCGGCTATAAAACCTTTTTAATAGAACCTTGTCCGGCATCGTTCACCTCAGGAACATTATCTTTCCCCACCGTGCGCGGAACGATAAGCGCATCTTTTAAAAATAACCCGGAGGAGTTTTCCATGAAACTACATATTCCGAAAGGTACTACAGCTATTGTACGCTTATCCGAACAGGGTGTGATAAGGATAAATGGGAAACAAAAAAAAGCAACAACCTTTAAGCTTGTTGCCGGAAAGTATACTATATACTCCGCCCATTTATCGACGAGCGCATCGTCGACCAATTGATAAGCCGGAACAATCACCACAAGGTAATCATTCTCTATCAGCCCAAGTGTAGGGCTGATAGATTCCAGAAGTGTAAGAACCTCTCATCATATTTTGAGCGCAGATATTGATGATTGCCTTTATCATAATGTTCAGTGATAAGTCTTTATTCTGTCATTTGTTTGTAGAAAGACTCGATTTGCTTTCCTGTCCGTTTTTTAATAATCTTCTGTTAGCTTGGAAAGGTGGTTGAATTATCGCAAATATACGGTTGATTTGCATGAAATGACCGTATGATTCGGTGAAAAACACCGTATTGTTTGTGAAAAAGATGCGGATGAAGTAACCAAAAGATGCAGATGGTGTCACTAAAAGGTAGGTATGATGTAAGTAAACCATTGCTATAGTGTCATCATACCGATAAAACTGTCTTTATTTAATACTTTTGACCTTCTCTGTTTTCTATTTCGCTCTTTGGAAAGTTCAGATGGCTAATGTTGAAAATAAACAGAACTGATGAAAATATAATCATGTAGATATATAAGTAGAGTATAATATATTAATAAGTGCTGAATTGGATGTAAATGCTGATTTTTTGATATATGCTAGTTGCCCAACAATCGCGAAAAAATATCAATAGTAGTATGACCGGCTAAAGAAGCCCTTCTTGATGCATTACGAATTACAAACTGTCAAAAACATACTTATCTTTCAGAATGTCATTTTATACATGAAGAAAGATGGAATTTATAGAAAAAGGCTCCTGATGCAAATAAGTTATCATTCGGATATCAGGAGCCTTTTATCTATTTATTGAACCTTTGGTGCGACAGGTGTATTCATCTTCTGAGTGTACAGGCTGTCGATAATTCCGTCGGACAGTCCGATGGTAGGTACAATGATTCCGGTAGCTTTCACATTCATAGCTACTTCCAGAAATATCTCCGCAGCCGGAACGATGACATCAGCCCGATCAGGTTTTAGCTTATACTGTTTGATACGTTGCTCGGCAGGAAGAGCTTGCAATGCTTCGTAAATTTCACGTAGCGATTCGACGGGTAGGAGAGAAGCCTTTTTGTCTTTCTTGTCTGCCAGACGGAAAAGCTTATTGATGTTTCCTCCCGAACCGATGATGCTGATAGGCGCGTATTCCGCAGCAAGCCCTATGAGGTCGGTGCGTAAAGCCTCTTTTTCTTCTTCTTTCACCATGCCGCTGAGCATACGAACCGTTCCGATATTGTATGAACGGGAATTTTTCAGTTCTCCGTTACTGATCAGATTAATCTCGGTGCTGCCACCGCCGACATCTACATACAGGTAGTTTTGTCCGGAAGCAAAAAGTTGCTCGATATGGTTGTCATATACAATGTGTGCTTCTTCTTGTCCGTCGATGATATCTACGCGGATACCAGTTTTCCTGGCTATTTGTCGGGCGATGTCCTTTCCGTTGCGTGCGTCACGCATGGCGGACGTAGCACAGGCACGGTAATCTACTACGTCATATATCTTCATCAACTGTTTGTAGGCTTTCATCAGCCGGATCAGTTTCTTTTCTTTTTCAGCAGAAATAACTCCCATGGTAAAAGCATCTTCTCCCAGTCGTAAGGGAATGCGGATGAGTTGTACCTTGCTCATTAATTCGGGAGCGTTTTCTTCGTTTACGCATTTTATCAATAGCCGTACGGCATTCGAACCTATGTCGATAGCTGCATAATTAACTTTCTTCATACTTATCATAATGTATTCTTGTATTTTCTATATAATTCTTCTTGCGAACGGAAAACGACAGTGGCTGTCTCTGCTTCGGCAAGGGCAGGAGTGAAGTCTTTGCAGAGTGTGGAAGGTCGGTTTTCCCAAGGTCGGTTTTCTCCGGTCCCGTCTACGATACGTCCTTTGGCCGTATCCCGATATCCGTAGCAGACAATTCGTTTTAAGTCTGCCTGTATTTCTTTGTCGTACACCGGAGCCAGTACTTCGATCCGGTTATCAAGGTTGCGGGGCATCCAGTCGGCAGAACCGATATAATATTTTTCTTCTCCGCCATTGGCAAAGATAAAGATACGGGAGTGTTCAAGATATCGGTCGATAATACCGTTGATATGGATATTTTCACTGATACCTGCGATGCCTGTCACCAGCGAACAGTTGCCGCGTACTACCAGTTCCACTTGAACTCCGGCTGTCGAGGCTTCGTAGAGTTTTTCTATAAGCGCACGGTCGGTAATATGGTTTACTTTTGCCAGAATATAGGCTTCTTTCCCTTGTTCCTTGTTCTTTATTTCCTTGCTGATGAGAGCAATCAGACGTTTGCGCATATCGTTGGGTGAAACCAGTAATTCTTTGAAATTGACGGGAGTGTATGGTTTCTCAATAAAGTCGAAAACGGCATTCACTTCTCGTACCAGCGGACGATGGGCGGTCATGATGGTATAATCGGTATACATACGTGCGTTTCCTTCATGAAAGTTTCCTGTGCTGATGCAGGCAATGTCTCCGTGACGGGTACCGATATGTACCAGTTTGGAATGAATCTTCAGTCCCTCCACTCCGAAGATAACGTGGATGCCTGCGTCCTGCATTCTTTTGCTCCAGTTGATGTTGGATGCTTCGTCGAAACGTGCCAGTAGTTCGATGACCACCGTTACTTTCTTCCCGTTTTTGGCTGCGCAGATCAGTGCTTTGATCACTTTTGATTCTTTAGCGAGCCGGTAAAGTGTCATCTTGATACTTTTTACTTCTTTGCTGATGGCTGCTTCACGAAGTACGCGGATGAAAGTATCGAAGCTATGGAATGGATAATGCAGGGAGCGGTCCTTCTGACGAATCAATGTGAGCAGGCTTTCTTTGCCGTTTAGTTCGGGCTTGAAAACCGGTTCCCAGACGGGATACTTTAAGTCGTAGCGACCGCACACCGGAAATTTCATCAAGTCTTTGAAGTTATGATAGCGTCCTCCTGCCACACGGGTGTCGTTTTTATCCACATTCAGCCGGTCAACTAATCTTTTCAGTAAATCTTTGGGAATCTGTTCGTCATAAACGAATCGAATCGGTTCTCCTCTCTTCCGGCTTTTCACTCCTTTTGAAATCTTCTGAAGTACGCCTGTCCGCAGGTCGCTGTCTATCTCCATTTCCGCGTCTTTGGTGAATTTAAAGGTATATGCCTCGTAATCCGTATATTTCATGCCGACAAAAATCAACGGCAGACAATAGCGGATCACATCATCGAGAAACATCAGATATGTTTTCCCCTCCGAGTCCGGCAATTGGATAAAACGACCGTATTCTTCGGTGGGCAATTCGATCACTGCATAATCTTTCTCTTTTATTTTTCCTGTTTCGTCTTTACGAAGCAGGCGGATGGCGAGATAAATATCTTCGTCAGTCTGGTCGTCCAGCGGTCGGGCTCCGTTGAGGAAAAGAGGGGTGGTGGAGCCATTCAGTTTATTGCGATAGAAGGAGGTGATAAATGTCTTTTGGTCATCCGTCATTTCGGTGTCTTTGATGACGCAGATGTTCTCCTTCTTCAGTTCTTCCATGATAGAAGCGAAAGTTTCTTCAAATTGTTCGTAGAAGCGGTTGTGTAGTTTGCTTATCTGTTTCAGTGTGCGTGTAGCCGTTTCTTGTTCTTTCTGTATGTTTTTATCTGCATATTCGATAATCCGGTTCAGCGTAGCTACGCGGACGCGGAAAAACTCATCCAGATTATTGGAATAGATGCCAAGAAAAGTCAGGCGTTCCAGAAGAGGTACTTCCGGACGGGCAGCTTCGAGCAGGATACGCTGATTGAAGTACATCCAGCTGATGTCACGTTCTACATAAGGGCACTTCTTTTTTGTTTCGCTTGATTTCATGATGAAAAACCTGTTTATTAATTTTCTGCAAAATTATCTAAGTGAGGTGTAATGGCTATAACGATTTTGTTACGAACTTATTACAATCTACGTTTGTTATTTTTATATGTGAATAGAAACACTTATATTCGCAAAAGTATTGAAATGGACTTCGTTAAAAAATATAGAATATATGAAAACAATGAATTACTCTCTGATTCGCATTTTGTTTGCGCTTGTCATAGGTCTGGTGTTGGTACTTTGGCCGAATACAGCAGCTAGTTATATTGTCATTACGATAGGAGTGGCTTTTTTGATTCCCGGTGTCATCAGTCTTTTTAGCTTTTTCGGACGGAAAAGATCGGAACATGAACCGGCTCCCCGTTTTCCTATTGAGGGAATCGGCAGTTTGTTATTCGGACTTTGGCTGATTGTGATGCCTGAGTTTTTTGCAGACGTCCTGATGTTCCTTTTGGGCTTTATCCTGATCATGGGAGGTGTGCAGCAGATTGCCTCTTTGTCGATGGCCCGTCGTTGGACACCTGTTCCGGGGATTTTCTATCTGGTGCCTTCATTGATTCTTATCGCAGGTGTTATTGCGCTGTTCAATCCGACGGGAGTACGTAATACTGCTTTCATTATTATCGGTATCAGTAGCTTGGTTTATTCTCTGTCCGAACTGATCAACTGGTTTAAGTTTGCACGCCGTCGTCCTAAGACTCCGGTTACGCCTCACGATGAGGATATTGAGGATGCTAAGATTATAGAATAAAAAAAGAAGAGGACTACCGTCACGGTACCCCTCCCCTGCAAACTTAAAACAACCAACAAAAGAAATAGATAATTTCTATCTTAATGCTGAATGAAGATATTCTCCATTCAGCATTTCTTTTTTATCTTACAAACAACAGTTCTCTGTATTTCGGCAGTGTCCACATCTGGTTGTCTACGATCAGTTCCAGCTTGTCAATGTGGTAACGAATCTCTTCCAGTGCCGGAACGATTGTATCGTGGTAAGCGATCGCTTTTTCGCGTTCGCTTTCGATCTTGTTCGCCACTTTTCGTGCTTCAATCATTGCATCTACGTGTTCTTTGATGAAGGCGGTGCGGTCGGCGATTTCTTCGATCAGTTCCAGATTCTTGGCAGATAGTCTGGCTGCTTTATCTGCCGGAAATAAGGACTGCATTTTATAGACATTATTAATCAGATCCGTCTGATATTGAGTAGCGACCGGAATAATGTGGTTCATTGCCAGGTCGCCTAATACGCGGGCTTCAATCTGAATCTTTTTCGTGTAAGTTTCCCATTTTACTTCGTTGCGGGCTTCCAGTTCCTTTTTCGTCATCACACCGATTGCTTCGAACATAGCAATTGTCTCCGGTTTCAGATAGTTGTCGAAAATAACGGGAACACTTGTTTCACAGTCCAGACCTCGACGGGCGGCTTCTACTTTCCATTCGTCGCTGTATCCGTTGCCGTCGAAGTGGATAGCCTTACATTCTTTGATATATCCGCGAATTACTTCAAGGATAGCGGAAACTTTCGGTTCTCCCTTTTCGATCAGAGCGTCTACATCCTTTTTGAATTTCATCAGTTGTTCTGCTACGGCAGAGTTCAATGCAATCATGGCACTTGCACAGTTAGCCTCAGAGCCTACGGCACGGAACTCAAACCGGTTCCCGGTGAAAGCGAAAGGAGAGGTGCGGTTGCGGTCTGTATTATCAATCAGCAATTCGGGGATTTGGGGAATATCCAGCTTCATTCCCTGTTTTCCGCTAAGGTTGATCAGATCGTCTTTGGTGCTGTTCTCGATATGATCCAATACCTGTGACAACTGTTTGCCGAGGAAAGAAGAGATGATAGCGGGAGGTGCTTCATTGGCTCCCAGGCGATGAGCGTTGGTAGCGCTGGAAATAGAAGCTTTCAGTAATCCGTTGTGACGGTAAACTGCCATCAGCGTATTCACTACGAATGTGACAAAGCGCAGGTTATCTTCCGGCGTCTTGCCCGGTCCCATCAACAGGATACCTGTATCCGTTCCCAGTGACCAGTTATTGTGCTTGCCGGAACCGTTGACACCCTTGAACGGCTTTTCATGAAGCAATACACGGAAACCGTGACGGCGGCTGACTTTACGCATCAACGACATGATCAGTAGGTTATGGTCATTTGCCAGGTTACATTCTTCGAAGATAGGAGCTAATTCGAATTGATTCGGAGCTACCTCGTTATGACGGGTCTTTACAGGAATACCCAGTTTCAACGCTTCAATTTCAAGGTCTTTCATAAATGCGGCCACACGGGTAGGGATGGCACCGAAATAGTGGTCTTCCAACTGCTGGTTCTTGGCACTGTCATGTCCCATCAATGTGCGTCCTGTCATAAGTAAGTCCGGACGTGCGGCATACAAACCTTCATCTACCAGAAAGTATTCCTGTTCCCATCCCAGATAGGCAACGACCTTCTTTACCTCAGGATTGAAATAGTGGCAGACGGCGGTTGCGGCTTTATCTACGGCACGCAGAGCTTTCAGTAACGGTGCTTTATAATCAAGGGCTTCACCTGTATATGCGATAAATACAGTCGGGATGCAAAGCGTATCATCTACGATAAATGCGGGTGATGATGGGTCCCATGCGCTATATCCGCGTGCTTCGAAAGTATTACGGATACCGCCGTTCGGGAAAGAAGAAGCATCCGGCTCCTGCTGTACCAGCAGTTTGCCTGTGAACTCTTCCATCATGCCTCCCTTGCCGTCATGTTCGACGAAAGCGTCATGCTTTTCTGCCGTACCTTCGGTGAGCGGTGCAAACCAGTGAGTATAATGAGTGACACCCATTTCGACAGCCCATTTTTTCATTCCGGCAGCTACTTCATCAGCGATGCTGCGGTCTAGCGGGGCACCATTGTCAATAGCGTCAATCAGTGCGTTGTATACCTTGCTTGGAAGGTACTTGAACATTTTTTCCTTGTTGAACACATACTTACCGAAGTATTCCGAAGGGCGTTCGGCAGGTGTTGCTACTTCAACCGCTTTCTTCTTGAAAGCAGTCTCTACTACTCTGAATCTTAGTTTTGACATAATACCTAATTTGATTTGTTGTTAAATATGTTAGAGTAAAAATTCCTTTTTTAGCTTAGTTATAAGCAGATTCTCCGTGTTCGTAGATGTCGAGACCTTCTTCTTCGACACGTGCCGGAACGCGAAGTCCGTGAATCTTGTCGAGTACTTTGAAGATAATGAATCCCATACCTGCCGCCCAGACTCCGACAACAACCGCACCGAAAAGCTGGGCACCCAAAAAGCCGGCTCCATGTCCGTAGAACAACCCTTCACTGGTAGAAAACAATCCTGTGAGCACTGTTCCCAAGAAACCACAAACCCCGTGTACGGAAGAAGCACCGACAGGATCGTCAATCTTCAATACCTTGTCAATAAAGTCGACTGCAAATATCATGACTACACCACAAATGGCACCGATTAATACCGCTCCTGAGGGAGCTACAGCGTCACATCCGGCTGTGATACCTACCAAACCTGCCAAAACACCATTCAGTGTCAGTGATAAAGACGGTTTGCCATATTTCATCCAGCTCATCGCCAGTGCAAAGAAGCCACCGGCACAAGCCGCCAGATTTGTTGTCAGAAATACATGTGAGATGGCCATTGCATCCGCTTCGGTACTTGCTGCCAACTGTGATCCGGGGTTGAATCCGAACCATCCGAACCAAAGGATAAATACACCCAGTGCGGCAACTGTCAGGTTGTGTCCCGGAATAGCTCTGGACTTACCATCTTTACCGTATTTACCGATGCGCGGGCCAAGGATGGCTGCGCCTACCAGCGCAATCCAGCCACCGACAGAGTGAACAATGGTGGAACCTGCGAAGTCGTGAAACGTGGTTCCGAACAGATTCATCATGAACGAACCTTCTTCGCCGTTCATCAACCAGCCGCCGCCCCAGGTCCAGTGACCGGAAATCGGATAGATCAGTACGCTGATGAAGATGGTGTAAATCAAATACATGGAGAATTTGGTACGTTCGGCCATGGCTCCTGATACGATAGTAGCTGCTGTGGCACAGAATACAGTTTGGAATACCAGAAAGCCTTCTGTTGGTAATCCTCCTCCATCATAGAACGAGAGGTTGAAGAAGTGGGGCATTCCCACGAAACCACCTACGCCGAACATCAGTCCGAAACCGATGAACCAATAGAGTAGGGAACCGAACATGAAGTCTACGAAGTTCTTCATCAGGATGTTGGCAGTGTTCTTAACCCGGGTGAAACCGGCTTCTACCAGTGCAAAGCCCGGTTGCATGAAAAATACCAGCATAGCGGCGAGTAACATCCATACAGTGTTGAGTCCGTTTACTAATTCTCCTACAGTGTCAGGGGCTGATGATTCTACAGTAGTCTCTTCTAATGTAGCTATAACAGCGGTTGTTGTAGCTGATATACTATCCGTTGTTGCGGAAGTTTGTGCAAAAGTTTCTGTTGTTGTGCAGAGCGCCATAAGGACAGCAAGAGCTATCCACAGCCTGGCAATGCTGCGTTTACTATATTTATCCATAAAATCTTTTTGCTTTTAGTTGTACTTGTATTCTTAGTTTTGTTAAGTAGCTCTTACAGCTCTCTGGAAGATGCTCTTAACAGTTGCGGTTTGGTGCTGCCTGGAATATCTTTCCTGTTCGGCATTGTAGAGGGCGATGTCGCCACGTTCGGCGGTACGGATGCGGATAGCGTCTTCTATGGGGATGATGAAGATACGTCCGTCGCCGATTTCTCCGGTTTGTGCGGACTTGATGATGGCCTGCACGGTCTTTTCGGCATTCTTGTCGCGTACCACGATAGAGATCAGGATACGCTCGATGGAACTGGTGTCGTACATTACACCGCGGTAGATGCGTGCCTGACGGGATTTTCCTATCCCCCGGACGTCGTAGTAGGAGAACCATTCGATGTCCGCTTCGAGCAATGCGTCCTTTACATCCTCGAATTTTGTCTTGCGGATAATTGCTTCAATCTTTTTCATACCTTAATTAATTTACGATTTAACTTTTTCAGTTTACGAGTTGACAAGTGTCTTTCGGTGTGCCCGTTTTTTATCCTTGTCTCCTCGTTCCCTATTCTTAATCCTCTCTCAAAAACTGACTCCGAATACGAAGTATGCACCCTGCGTGTGTGGATTGAACGTCACTTGTGCAAAGGTGGGCAGCGAAAAAGAATTTGTGAATTTGATTTCTTTTTCTGCTTTCAGTGTGAGGTTGGTTACGTTAAACTTGTTGGCATACGCACCTTCCCATGGGGTAAGACCGACTTCTGCCGACCAGTCCAGGCCACCGAGTTTAAAAGGTGCGCTGATGCCTACATACGTGGAATAAGCTCTGTCACAGTTCTCCTTCGTATAATCATCTCCGGCAAAGTAAGTGTTCCAACTCAGTGCCAGCGGACCAAAATCATATCCCAGAGTGGCTTCGAAGATGTGTATCGTGCTATGTGCGCCATACTTGAAGTAATCTCCCGTATATCCGCCATCCTCTTTGTGATAGGAGAACCAGTAATCTGTAACGGATACGTTGAAACCGCCTGTATTGTAACCCAGTGTGAGGTCAATTTCCCTAGCATCTTCCTTGTCGATGCCTACCGAACCCCAGGCAGCCAGTGATAAACCTTTGTAGCTGACTCCCATGCTGGGTTGGATACTTACACCACCGCAGTCTGTTCCACGCCAGATGTAGTTGCCTACAAAATCTGCACCGACTGAGGCTTCCACTTTATCCTGTGCCTTTGCCGTGAAAGGCATTGTTGCTGATAATAGCGCGATGGCTATCATTCGGAATTTTACGCTTTTCATTTTCATACCTATTTTACCTTTTAAGTTTAGACAAATTGCGGATGATCAGTCCGGTGAAACTATAGTTTTATTTTAGTTGTTATCTTTTTCATTTTCATGCCAGCCATTTTCTGATTCGCCTCATGGCTTCCACACAATCCTCGTGATTCCCGAAAGCGGTCAGGCGGATGTAGCCTTCTCCGCTGGGGCCGAAACCTACACCGGGTGTTCCTACTACATTGGCTTCGTATAACATCTGTTCGAAGAAACGCCAGGAACCGATGCCATTCGGTGCTTTCAGCCAGATGTAGGGAGCATTCACGCCGCCGTACACTTTCAGTCCGGCTGCTTCCAGACCCTCTTTCATGGTTCGTGCGTTGTTCATATAGTAGTCGATGTTTTCCTTTATCTGCTGCTTGCCTGCCGGGGTGTAGATGGCTTCGGCAGCCCGTTGGGTGATGTAACTGGTACCATTAAATTTGGTGCATTGACGGCGGTTCCAGAGACGGTTCAGTGGAATGCGTTCACCGGTCAGGGCGGCGGCTGTCAGCTCTTTCGGAACTACGGTGTATCCGCAACGGACTCCGGTGAATCCGGCTGTCTTCGAGAAGCTGCGGAACTCTATGGCACATTTCTTGGCACCTTTTATTTCGTAAATGGAGTGGGGAACGTCTTCTTCCTGTATAAATGCCTCATAAGCGGCATCGAACAGAATCAGAGTGTCGTTGGCGAGTGCGTAGTCCACCCATTTTTTCAGTTGCGACTTGGTCAGCGTTGTTCCCGTCGGATTGTTCGGGTAGCAGAGGTAGACGATGTCAATCCGCTTGTCCGGTATCTCGGGAACAAAGTTGTTTTCGGCGGTACAGGGCATGTAGGTCACGTTGCTCCATTTGCCGTCTTCTTCCAATACTCCGGCACGGCCACACATTACGTTGCTGTCTATATATACCGGGTAGATGGGGTCTGTCACTCCCACGCTGTTGTCGTGGCGGAGGATATCGCCTATGTTGCCCGTGTCGCTTTTGGCTCCATCGTTTACGAATACTTCCGTAGGGCTAAAATGAATGCCTCTCGGAGCATAATCATGTTTGATGATCGCTTCAATCAAAAAGTCATATCCCTGCTCGGGACCGTATCCGTGGAAGGTACTGGCATTTGTCATCTCATCCACTGCCCTGTGCATCGCCTCGATGCAAGCCGGTGGCAGTGGCCGGGTAACGTCTCCGATACCCAGGCGGATGACCTCTTGTTTAGGGTGCGTTATCCTGAAAGTATTCACCTTTTTAGCTATGTCTGAAAATAAGTAACTTCCCGGTAGTTTCAAAAAATGTTCGTTTACTAATGCCATACTTTCTTGTTGTTTTAAGTGCGTTATTTAATTATGAATTATAAATTATGAGTTATGAATGGGCTGCGCTGTTGGGGGGCTATTCATAATTCATCATTTATAATTACTTCCCCGTCGAATATCCGGACTGCTCCTCCCGTCATCCATACATGATCCGTTTTTTCGTCCCATTCGATGGTAAGTGAGCCTCCATCCATGATGATGTCTGTTTTTCTTCCGGATTTTCCGGTCAGTGCGGCAGCTACTGCGGTGGCACAGGCTCCGGTTCCGCAAGCTTGGGTGATGCCCGAACCTCTTTCCCAAACTCTCATCCTGATTTTCCCATGCTCCAGCACCTGGGCAAACTCTACATTGATGCGGTCGGGAAACAACGGATGATTTTCCAGTTTCGGACCGATGCTTTCGAGGTTGATATCTTTAATATCTTCTACAAAGATTACCAGGTGAGGATTTCCCATTGATACGGTGGTTCCGGTGAATTTCTGTCCGTTGGCTTCAATGGGTTGTTCTTTCATATCGGCTGGACGTCCCATATCTACGGTTACGGTGTTCACTTTTCCGTCTTCTACATGGAGCTTCAGTATTTTGATGCCCGACAGGGTGTCGAGAGTAACGGCTGTTTGGGAAGTCAGGCCGTATTCATATAAGTATTTGCCGATGCAACGACTGGCGTTGCCGCACATTTTGGCTTCGGAACCATCCGCATTGAAGATGCGCATACTGAAATCTGCCTTGTTCGAACTGCCGATGAGTACCAGGCCGTCGCTTCCAATTCCTGTATGCGGGGCGCTCCATTCAACCGAAAGTTTTTCAGGGCTTTCGATGGGATATTTCAGGGTGTTTACATAAATGTAATCGTTGCCTGCTCCGTGCATCTTAGTGAATTTTATAACTCTTGTCATTTTGTACTCTGTTGGTGGATTAATCTTTCTTTTTGTTTTATCACGATGCAAAGGTACGACGTTTTGCTAAATTATTTGCAGAATACATATCTTATTTCTATTATATTTATTCATTCTTTTAATCGCTGCAAATATACGGTATTCAAGTTTCAAATTAAAAGTTTGAGGGGGCATATTTGTATAAATTGTTATTTATGGAATTATTTCCGCATATTCATTCTATGTAGGTAGTGGCGTAAATACGTGTTTTAAGTGGAAAAATGGAGTTTATGGGGTGAAAATAAAGATTTGTATATGACAGAATGAAATTGTTTTCTTCTTTTTGCTGACTAAATGATCTTTTGTATAATGCCGCACCTCAACAAGTCAAATGCCACACTTTAGCTTCTGCGATGCCATTCATTTGAGCCATCGAAGTGTGGCGTTTGAATTGTTGAGGTGTGGCATTAGGGAAGTTAAAGTGTGGCATTGGTACAGCTTGTAACTATTTCAATATCTCCTGCAATAATACTGGTTCGTTGGTGGTGATGAAATCCACTCCTTGGCTGATGAGCCATTCCATATCTTTGGCATCATTTACGGTCCAAGCATTAACCTTCATGCCAAGGTTGTGACATTCTTTGATCCACTCGGGATGTTTTTTGAAGACAGAGAAGTGGTAATCAGGACCGGCACAACCCATGTCTTTCAGTTCTTGCGGATTGAGGTCACCTTCCAGATAATATACGGGAGTACCTTTAGGAGCCAGGCGAATGAATTCTTTGGTCGCATGGCGTGAGAAAGTGATGTATTCGGTACGTTCTTCCAGTCCCATCTTCTTAATCATTTTCACAATTTGCTCTACGGCGAGCGTTTCCCGTTCGGGAGTCTTGTGCGCTTTGAGTTCCAGGATAAGGCGGGTTTTCAATCCTTTGGCCTTATCGAGATATTGCTGAAGGGTAGGGAGGTTCTCACCGTTGTCGAGGGTGATAGAGGTACATTCTTTCTCGGTGGATGTTTCCATGCGGACACCTTTGAATACACCATCGTGGTCTACGATAAGCTTGTTGTCGGCAGTGAGCCAGACATCGAACTCGGAGCCGTAGCAATGAATGGAGTCAGCTTTCACCAGGGCGGCAATACTATTCTGGGCAGAACCGTCGGTCTTCCAGAAACCACGGTGGGCAATGACTTGGGTGTTTTGGGCTTGCAGGATGCCGCATACGGCAAGAGACATAGCGGAGGCAAATAAAAGTTTTTTCAGTTTCATAGTTTCTTATTTATAATTCTGCCGCAAGGTACAAAATATGTCTGAAAAGTGATGTTTCATTTATGTTATTAATGCGAATCAGGAGATAAAGGTGTTATTTCCTTTACCTCCTATTACCTGCGTATACGGCGTCTGCGCCTGTGGTGACGTTTCTTCTGCTTATAAATGCTGATCCGTTTCCAGACAATCCACACAAACAGTATTCCGAAGACTGCAAAGATGAGAAGCACGATACCCGTATTCAGATTATCGCCTTTGACGCGGCTCCACATTTCGAGAACAAGCTCTGTGCGGTCACCGAAATCACGGATCATGGCGCAACGTTCTACGACTTTACGGTCGGGGTATTGTATCGGGTTGATCTGAATGCTGTCCGCACCGGGACCGAAGAAATAACTGAGGTCGGAGAACTGTTCAAGAGTAGTGTCGATCTTTGCCTCCATAATCTCGGGCGTTGCTACGGCACTGACGTAGCCGATAGCATCCATATTGCGCAGAGCAATATCCGGTTGGCAAAGATAATTGATGAAGTAGCTGGCGGCTTTTACGTTACGGGCATACTTGGGGATAGCCCAGCCATCGTACCAG
>OGUQ01002179.1_pt1 | contig 14141 bp, 11 predicted proteins | sample 1574701 | NCBI WGS metagenome assembly OGUQ01 (sample SAMEA2582087, study PRJEB24529) | metagenome | biome: Human gut stool | place: China | collected 2011 | reverse complement strand
TATAGCTCTGTATGATGCAGATGGTAAAACATTTATCGACTAATTTACGATCCCTTCCGGACAAATGGCTGATATCAGTTACGGTAGAGTGATCGATGGTAAAGATGAATGGGCACAGCTGAAGAAAGTTACTCCCAGTACGAATAACCTAACATTGGATTCTAATGAGAAAATCGATAATTTCAAACAGAATGACTCTTTAGGTATCGGTATGACCATTACCGCTATGGCTGTAGTGTTCTTGGGATTATTTTTGTTATACATCATCTTTAAGCAGATCGGTAGATTGTCTATATCCGCAAGCAAACGTAACGCTCAGAAAGCTGCGGGAACAACAAGTGTATCGGTTGACGCCGGACAAGAGTCTGGTGAGATCTTCGCCGCTATCGCTACCGCTTTGTACGAGATGAGTGATGACAATCATGACATCGAGCACACGGTTCTTACGATCCACAAGGTACAAAGGACTTATTCTCCTTGGAGTTCAAAACTCTACGGTTTGCGTCAAACCCCACATAAGTAATTATCTAAAAACGAACAAAGAATGAAAAGTTTTAAATATACCATTAACGGTAACGTATATAAAGTACACATCAATTCTGTAGTGGATGACATCGCAGATGTTGAAGTAAATGGTACACCTTATCAAGTAAAATTAGAGAAACCGGCGAAGAAACAAATGGTTACATTGAAACGTCCGGCTCAAGCACCGACAACAGCAAGTGGCGACCCTGTAGTTACTCGTCCGGCAGCCTCTACTACACAAGGCGCTGTTAAGACTCCGCTACCAGGTGTTATCTTGCAGGTTAAGTGCAACGTAGGTGATACAGTGAAGAGAGGTCAAACATTGATTATCCTTGAGGCTATGAAGATGGAGAACAACATCAACGCAGACCGTGACGGTAAGATTATAGAAATTAAAGTACACAAGGGAGACTCTGTGCTAGAAGGTGCTGATCTCGTAGTAATCGGATAAGACTATGCAAGAGAGCTTTTTAACATTCTTAGGTGAGAACTTACAACTGTTCCTTACCTATACAGGTGTATACAACGCTACTCCGGGACATCTCATCATGATTCTGGTAGGTCTGTTGTTTATATTCCTGGCAATTAAATATGAGTTTGAACCGATGCTTTTGATCCCTATCGGATTTGGTATCTTGATCGGTAATATCCCTTTCAAGGACGCAGGTCTTCAGGTAGGTATTTATGAGCAAGGGTCTGTACTGAACATCCTCTATCAGGGTGTGACCTCTGGATGGTATCCGCCATTGATCTTCCTCGGTATCGGGGCCATGACCGACTTCTCCGCATTGATCTCCAATCCTAAGTTGATGTTGATCGGTGCAGCGGCTCAGTTCGGTATCTTTGGTGCTTATACGATTGCTCTTCAAATGGGATTTGAGCCGAACCAAGCAGGTGCTATCGGTATTATCGGTGGTGCTGACGGTCCGACGGCTATTTTTGTAACGTCGCAGCTTGCACCGTATATGCTTGGTACTATCGCCGTGGCGGCGTACTCGTATATGGCTCTCGTGCCGGTTATTCAGCCGCCTATTATGAAAGCACTTACAACCAAGAAAGAGAGAAGCGTTGTTATGGGCAGTCTCAGACCTGTATCAAAGCTTGAAAAAATACTTTTCCCGATTATGGTAACTGTTATTGTTTCTCTTCTTCTTCCTGATGCTGCTTCACTTGTAGGTATGCTTATGCTTGGTAACCTTCTTAAAGAGAGTGGCCAAACAGAGCGTATTGCAAAGGCTGCTCAAAACGAACTTATGAATATTATTACCATTTTCCTTGGTATCTCGGTTGGTGCTACTACATCAGCTCAAAGCTTCCTTAACCTTAACACAATTAAAATTGTTGTTCTCGGTCTTATAGCTTTTTGCCTTGGTACAGCAGGCGGTACTTTATTTGGTAAGCTTATGTATATTGCCACTAAAGGTAAGGTTAATCCGCTCATCGGTTCGGCAGGTGTATCTGCTGTTCCTATGGCTGCCCGTGTATCTCAAAAGGTCGGTCAAAAAGAAAATCCATCAAACTTCCTTCTTATGCACGCTATGGGTCCTAACGTATCAGGCGTTATCGGCTCTGCAGTTGCAGCAGGTATTTTGCTTACACTTCTTAAGTGATAAGGTTGTTTGTTTAAACAAAAATATAAAACCAGGGTGCCCTTGTTACCCTGGTTTTTTGGTATGATTATTTATTATCAGAAAGGGAAAATTTATGGCGTTAAACGAAATGCAGCAGCTTGCTGTTGACACAACCGAGGGCCCGCTTTTGATTTTGGCAGGTGCAGGCTCCGGAAAAACAACTGTTCTTGTTAATCGAGTTGAACATATTATTTCTTCTCATCTTGCCACTCCTTGGCAGGTGCTTGCAATTACATTTACAAATAAGGCGGCAGGCGAGCTTAGAGAAAGGCTTGTCAGCGCAATAGGAGAAGAGGCTAATGATATTTGGGCATACACCTTCCATAGCTGTTGCTCAAGAATATTAAGGCGCTTTGGCGAAAAAATAGGATATACAAATCATTTTACCATTTATGATACAGACGATTCAAGGCGTGTAATGAAGCAATGCCAAAAGCAGCTTGGTATCGAGGATAAGCTTATTAATCACAAGTCAATTTTAGCGGAAATCAGCAGGGCAAAGGATAGTCTTATATCCCCTGAGGAGTATAAGCAAACTGCGCAAAACGATTTCAGAAAGAGCAAAATTGCCGAGTGTTATGAATTATATCAGGCTCAGCTTAAAAAATCTGATGCAATGGACTTCGACGATATTATTTTTAACACCGTTAAGCTTCTTGAGGAAAATGAGGATGTTCGCAATCTTTATCAAACTCAATTTAAGTACGTTATGGTTGACGAGTATCAGGATACTAACCATGCACAATACGTTTTGACCTCACTTCTTGCAGATAAATATAAAAATATTTGTGTTGTAGGCGACGACGACCAGAGTATTTACCGTTTTCGTGGCGCTACGATTGAAAACATCCTTTCTTTTGAAAATCATTATAAGGGTGCAAAAGTAATAAGGCTTGAAGAAAATTACCGTTCTACTCAAAATATTCTTGACGGGGCAAACGCTGTTATTTCTCATAATAAAAACCGTAAGGGTAAAACTTTGTTTACACGTTCCGGCTCAGGCGATAAAATTGTTTATAAAACAGTTATGAGTGAATCCGAGGAGTCGCAGTACATAATTGATGAGATAGTAAAAAATGTTAATAACGGAATGAAATACAGCGACCACGCAATTCTTTACCGTATGAATGCGCAGTCACGTAACCTTGAAGTTATGCTTACAAAAAGCGGTATTTCGCACAGGATTATCGGCGGTCATCGCTTTTTTGACAGAAAAGAAATTAAAGATATTGTGTCGTATCTTGCCGTTATTAATAATCCGAGCGATAATGTAAGGCTTCAGCGAATCATTAATGTTCCAAAGCGTGCAATCGGGGATACTATGTTTGCAAACGTGCTTGAAATCGGAGCAGGGCTTGGTATGTCGGCTTTCGAGGTTTGCGAACGTGCAGATGAATTTCAAAAAACCTCACGCAGTGCTTCCAAGCTTATGAATTTTACAAAAATGATTAGAGATTTTCAGGAATGTATAGAAAACGGAATGGGGCTTAACGACTTACTGCAAGAAGTTTTGGACGTTACCAAATATCTTGATTATCTTCAGGAGGAGCCTGAAACATACGAGGACAGAGTAAACAATATCAAGGAACTTTCATCAATGTTCATCAAGTATGAGGAAGAAAGCGAGGACGCTAATCTTTCTGAATTTCTTGAGGATGTTGCGCTTATTTCCGATATTGATTCATACAATGAAGATGAGGACGCAGTAGTTCTTATGACGCTTCATTCGGCTAAGGGGCTTGAATTTCCTGTTGTGTTTATTCCCGGTATGGAGGAGGGTATATTCCCCGGAAATCAATCAATGTTCAGCGAGGAGGATTTAGAGGAGGAGCGCCGCCTTGCTTATGTCGGAATTACAAGAGCAAAGAAAAAGCTTTATCTTATTTCTTCTCAGCAACGTATGCTTTACGGTCAAACCTCACGTAATATGCCTTCAAGATTTTTAAGAGAAATTCCATCTTCTGTTATTGACGACCAATCGGTTGTGGCACGCAGAAGCACGGGATTTACTACTCCACGCACGGCGTATGCCAATGCTTCAAGAAATGAGCTTGGCCATTCTTCTCATAATAAAATCGGCTCATATACTCAGTCATCAAGCAGCGCCCACAAATTCGGTCAAGCAGGCAATGCCGCACAAAAGAATAATATTGACTTTAAGGTCGGCGATACCGTATGCCACAAATCATTTGGCACAGGCACAGTTCTTACTGTTACGCCAATGGGCGGTGATATGCTTTTGGAGGTTGCTTTTGACAAGGCGGGAACGAAAAAAATGATGGCAAACTACGCAAGGCTTGAAAAGAAATAAAATACTTGTGATGTTAAAGTAATCTTTTATATAAGTAAGCGCATAAACTGTTATAAGAACGGCGCTTTGTATTAATGCTTTAAACAGTAATTAGTCATTTTGATGTATAATATCAGATAAAAAACGAATTTTTTGTTGTTTCATACAAAAAATAATATAAAGTATAAAATATATTGCATTTTTTTGTTTTTTGTACTATATTAGCAATGGTAAACGGAGTTAAAGAAATTATTAGGTAATTGGGTGCTTTTGAAACGGAGATAATCGAATTATGGAGAAAAAAATAAAATCTTTTTCAGCACTTACAATTTTTATAATTATCATTGCCACAATAACTGCACTTTGCCTAACCGGTTCAAAGGATTTATCATCTGTAAAAGACGTTAAAATGACTAAAAACAGTGAAAATTCCATTTCGCTTTCTTGGAAAGAAGTAAAAAAAGCAGATGGCTACTATGTTTATAACCTTGATAATGATGCTAACAAGTATGTTAAGCTCGGTGAAAGTAAGGGCAATGAAAATTGCAAATTTGAGATAAAAAATATCCCAAGCGCAAGTGTATATAAGATTAAGGTTTTGGCTTATCGTTCTTTTATGAATAAAGAATGCTTAAGCAAAAAAGCAAAGGAATATACGTTTTATTCCAATCCAAGCAAGCCTGTACTCAGCGCCTTTTCAGGCGGAAAGGGCGTTTTGTCGATGGAGTGGGACGACCAAGATAATTTAGCCGGATATGATATTCAGTATTCTAAAAACAGTGATTTTTCAGAGTATAAAAACGAGCAAATAAGCGACGGCGCAACACGCAATTTTTCAGTTAAGGATTTGAGCGTAGGCGAAGTTTATTATACCCGTGTAAGGTCATATATGGTTGTTGATGATAAAACGATATACAGTGAATGGAGCGACACTCGTCAAGCTACCATTTACGACAGAGATATTAATATCGGCAAGGTTGACCCAACCAAACCAATGATTGCCTTTTCATTTGATGACGGACCTGCATACGACTATAATGGCTCTAATTCGACTAAACGTATACTTGACGTTCTTGAGAAATATAATGCACGTGCAACCTTCTTTATGGTAGGAGAGCGTGTTAATAATGAAACAAAGCATTTGCTTGACAAGGAAATTCAGCTTGGCTGCGAACTTGGAAACCACACGTATTCGCATAATCACTATGGTTCTCAGGTAACGGCAAGTGATATTTCAAAAGCAAGCAAGCAGATTGAAAAAATCAGCGGCAAAGCGCCGACTATGTTCAGATGCCCCGGTGGCAGTATTACTCCTGCTATAAGAAAAGAGTGCAAAAAAGAGGGAATGCCCCTTGCTTATTGGTCGGTTGATACTGAAGATTGGCGCTCTAAAGATGCGGGCAAGGTTTATAAGAATATTACCAAGTATGCTTATGACGGCTCAATCGTTTTGATGCACGATATTTATCCGTCAACGGCAGACGCTGTTGAAAAGGTAGTTCCGGAGCTTATAGCAAAGGGATATCAAATAGTTACGGTAAGTGAGCTTATTGCCGCTAAAACAGGCGACAATCCAAAGCCGGGCAATCAATATGTCGATTATAAGACTATAAATAATAATACACATTGATTTTACACAAAAAGATTAAAAGCGTTGGAATTTTTTCCAACGCTTTTTGTTTATATAAAACTATTTGTTATTTATAATACTGCTCTGAGGAATTGTTGAAGTCTTGGGTCTTTCGGTGCGCCGAAAATTTCACTCGGCGGTGCATCTTCAACTATATAGCCGTCTGCCATAAAGATTACTTTATCGGCAACCTCACGTGCAAAGCCCATTTCGTGGGTAACAACAACCATTGTCATACCCTCGTTTGCAAGGTCTTTCATAACCTGCAAAACCTCGCCTACCATTTCCGGGTCGAGTGCCGAGGTAGGTTCGTCAAAAAGCATAACCTTTGGATTCATTGCAAGTGAACGAACTATTGCCGCTCTTTGCTTTTGACCGCCGGAGATTTGGGATGGATAAGCATTTGCTTTGTCTGCAAGACCTACCCTTTCTAAAAGCTCCATAGCCTTTGCGTTTGCCTGCTCCTTGGTCATAACCTTAAGCTGGACGGGAGCAAGTGTTATATTTTCAAGTATGGTTTTGTTGTTGAAAAGATTAAAGTGCTGAAAAACCATACCCATATGCTCACGAATTTTGTTAATGTCGCATTTTTTGTCGGTTATAAGCTGATTGTCAAAATAAATTTCGCCTTCGGTCGGAGTTTCAAGTAAATTCAAACACCTTAAAAATGTACTTTTACCTGAGCCGCTTGGCCCGATAATGACTATTTTTTCTCCCTGCTTGATTTCGTAATCAATGCCCTTGAGTACTTCGTTATCGCCAAAGCTTTTTTTCAAATTCTTAACGGTAATCACTTTTTCTCAAACTCCTTTCCATAACTTTGATAAGAGTAGAAATTATAAGCACCATTACAATGTAAATAACAGCCATTACAAGATAAGGAACCATAAAGTCATATGTGTTTGAACCGATACGCTGGAATGCAAGATAAAGGTCTGTTGCGCCTACGAAGCTGACAACCGAGGTTTCCTTAATAAGAGAAATAAATTCGTTGCCAAGGGTAGGAAGAATATTTTTAACAGCCTGCGGAATAACAATTTTCATCATTGTTGTGCCGTAACTTAAGCCTACAGCACGGCCGCCCTCCATTTGACCGGGGTCAACAGAGAGAATACCTGCTCTCATAATTTCTGAAATATAAGCGCCGGAGTTTAAGCCAAAAACAATAACAGCAACCGGCACGCTCTTTAAATTAATTGAAAGAAGCGGCATAAGCACATAATAGAACAAAAGAAGTTGAACTACGATAGGCGTACCCCTGAAGAAACTTACATAAAACTTTGCAAGCACATCAAGCACTTTTGAAATGCCGCTTGTTTTCGGTACTACTCTTACTGTTGCAATAAGTGTACCTATAATGATACCTATTACAAGGCCGAGTATAGCAATTATAAGAGTGTTTCTTAAGCCTTCAATAACAACATTGTAGCCGCCGTTGTCAATAAAGAATTTCCAAAACACTTCAAATTTCTTTTCAAAATTCATTAATAAATCCTCATATTCATATTATAAAAAATGCCCATTCTTTTTGAATGGGCAATCTTTTAATTGATTTATGCTACGGCGTTAATAGCATTAGTAATTGCTTGTGCAGGAGCAGCGTCAATAATAACATAATTGATACCGCCGTTGATTAAATCCTGAACAGCAAGTGAACCGTTTGCATAGCCCTTCCAGGTTGCGCCAAGCTTTTCAAAGCCGAATTCTTCGTTGCCCTGAACGTATGACTGACCTGTTGTGCCTGTCTGACCGCCGATAAGAACTGATGAATCAAAACTCTTAAGAATTTTGTCAACATCTTCTTTAGTCTTGCAGTTGTCAAATGTTGTGTCGTCAGCCTTGCAAATAACTTTCTGTGATGCTGAATAGTATGAATCAGAGAAATCAACTTGTTTTGCTCTTGAAGGGTTTACTGTAAGACCTGCCATACCGATATCAGCTTTTTGCTGCTGAACTGAAAGAAGAACAGCATCGAAAGCCATATCTACGATTACAAGTTCTTTGCCAAGTTTATCGGCAAGAAGCTTAGCGATTTCCATATCAATACCGTAGAACTTGTCGCCCTCTTTGTACTCGAACGGTGCAAACTCAGCATTTGTTGCAACAACAAGCTGGTCCTTTGACTTATCCTGCTTAGCAGAAGTAACGCCTACAGGCTCACCGTTACCGAAGTAGTGATTGCTGATTTCATCAAGCTCGCCGTTTGACTTCATTTCCTTAAGAAGCTCGTTGCATTTTTCCTTAAGCTCAGGCTGCTTCTTGTCTACACCAAAAGCATACTCTTCGCTTGAAAGCTCAATGTCAACAACCTTAACCTTAGCGGCAGATGTGGTTGATTCATTGTTTGTTTTACTGTCGTCATTGCTCTTTGTTGATGAACAGCCTGCAAAGATTGCAACTACTGCCATAAGAGCGGCAAGAACAACAGCAGAAATTTTTTTTGTTAATTTCATCTTATTTTCCTCCATATTTTGTTTTTAATGACATAATAAAAGACACGATTATTTCTAACCGTGTCAATAATTTATCACAATAATCGCATAAAGTCAATATTTTAGGAATATTTGCTGTATATTTATGCATAAAATTAATATATTTAAAGAATTAGTCTGCGTTTGCGAGCCATTCATACTCCGGAACATAAATTCTTGTTTTATCCCATGGGTCGCCATCAAGATGACGAATAAGCCAAACATAATACATTTCATATCCCGGTGCCGTAACCTGCTGGTGAGCATTGCCGCCTCTTATGCAAAGGCAACTTCCGTTTTCTGTTTTGTAAGGTGTGTTGCCCTCAAAGCCTGCACCGAATCCCTCCGGATGGTCGAATTGATAATAATAAAGTTCAGGCTGCGGGTGATGATGAGGCGGATAGCTTGACCAACGTCCCGGCTGGTTGAACACTTCGCCCATAACCATATTTGACTCAGGTGCATTGTCAAGGTCAAACATTGTTGATACAATTCTATGGCCCGTGCCGTTCCATTGACCCTTGCCAAACTCTTGATAAAGGCAATTGTTAGGATTATAAAATTCACTTTTCCAGGTTTTTTCATTATCTGTCATTTGAACGAGCACTTCGCTGTCCTCGTTTGCGGTAACACTCGCCTTAACCTGTTTACAAAAATGAATTGCATAAGGCTTTTTTTCAAAAGGATTTTTTCTCTTGCAGCGTTCGTTTATTTCATCTTCCACTTTAAAGGTAACGTCGCCTGAAAGGAGCAAAATTGCACATTCGTTTTTATCCTCGCATATTTCAAGCACTTCACCCTTTTTCATTTTCTTAACGTAAATGTCCATAAGCATTTCAGAATTGATGCCGTTCATTTGGCAAAGAATTTTTTTGCCGTTTTCATCATATTCAGGTTTGAATAACATAAATTTATATCTCCTTTGAAGTTATTTCTTCTTTTTCTTAATCTTCTTTGTAATTGCAATGAAAATTGAAATAAATACCGTAACTCCTGCTATCGAAGCGGGAACTATGTATAATTGCTTATTTTGCGAAAGCATATTTACATTAACACCGAGCCTTGTTAATACGCTTTGCGCATTTGCCTGTGTGGTGGATACGTCAATTCGTGTGTCAACCACCTTTCTGCTTTCCTCGTTTGAGCCGCCGACAGTTGTAACCTCGCCGACAGCGTCGGTAACAACAAAGTCGCACTGCGCATATAAATCGTTATTTGCACAAACAACAACGGTAGCCGTTCCGTTGCCGATTGCGGTGATTTCACCGTTTGCACCTATGTCGATTATTCCTTCCTGATCGCAAAAATAACCGACTACGGCATTTGTGTTTGACGGCTCAACCGAATAGTCAAGCTTAACCGTGTCGCCGATTTGCAAATCATATTTTGAAGCGTAAATCTGAAGATTTGTAAGCGGTGCGCTTTCGCTTTGCTCGTTCGTTGTTTTTGCAGTCGCCTTTTTGGCAGCTTGCGTTGTGGTTGTTGTGGTTGTTGCCTTAGTTGTTTCCTTTTTGGTTGCAGCCTTTTTTGTGGTGGATTTAGCAGTTGCCGCTTTCTTTGTAGTTACCCTTTTAGAAACGGTTGCTTTCTTAGTGGTTTTTGCTTTCTTCGTTGTAGTATGCTTTTTAGTTGTTGTTTTGCCGGCAGAAGAGCCTGAAACCGAAGAAAATCTTGGGCTTGCGTAGCCGATAATTGAACTGATATTGTTGTAAGGCTTTGAACCTTTTTTAGTATATTCTCTTGCTTTAACCTTTCCTGAACAGTTGCCCTCAATAGTGTAAACAGTAGTGCCAGAGGTGTAATTGACTATACCTACGTGGTCTGCCGTGCCGCTGCCCGTCCAGTCAAAAAAGATAAGGTCGCCGCTTTTTGGGGTGTATTTTGACGGGGAATAATATCTGCCCTTATCCTTAAACCAGCTAATCATACTGCTGCAGTTTCCGCCACGAGGAATGATTACACCGTTTAATGTAACGCCATTTTGCTTTCCCGCTTTATTAAAACACCATAATACAAACGTTGTGCACCATCCGCCTTGATAACCGTACCAATCGCCGTATTTTGAATATGACGATGTACCTGTGTAGCCGACCTCGTTGCTTGCAATGCTTACAACGCTTGACCTCAAATCATCTTCGTTTGCCGCAAATGCCGCTGTAGGAATAATTGACGAAATAATTATACAAAGTACTATGAAAAATATATTCAGTTTTTTCAGTCTGTTTTTCATTTATTTTACCTTTCAGGACATATTTTTATGCCGAGATATACAAATCTAATTATAATTATATACATAATATTTAAAATGTCAATTTAAAATATTATACAATATGTTGAAAAAATAAGCGAAAAGGTGTATATTAAGCATAGTAATAATTTTATTAAGGGGTACGTTATGGAAAGACTTAAGGATTGCAATTTGGAACATTGCACACCGGAACAAGTCGGTGTAAAAAGCAGTGCCATTACAGCTTTTATTAATGAAATAAATGAGAATAATTTAGGACTTCAAAGCTTTACAGTTGTAAGGCACGACAAGGTCTGCGCTCAAGGCTTTTTTAAGCCATATAATAAAGATATTCCTCACGTACTTTATTCTATGAGCAAAAGTGTTACGTCGACTGCTGTCGGCTTTGCAGTAAGTGAGGGACTTATTAATCTTAATGACAGGGTTGTTAAGTTTTTTCCTGAATATTTAATGAGTAAGCGCCCGTTTAACAGAATGATTACCGTCAGGATGCTTCTTACAATGCATTCGGATAAGCTTATTACCGTGCTTGACGAAAAAGGCGGTACGGATTGGGTTCAAAACTTTTTCAATGCTCCTTTTCTTCTTCCGCCTAATACCAAGTTTAATTATATAAGTGAAAATACCACGATGCTTTCTGCCATTATCACTAAGGTTACGGGTATGAGTGTTATTGATTATCTCTATCCTCGTATTTTTGAGCCTCTCGGAATTGAAAAGCCGTTTTGGGAAAGCGACGGCAAAGGCAACAATGCGGGCGGTTGGGGCCTTTATATGAAAAGTGAGGACCTTGCAAAATTTTTCCTGCCCTATATTCATGGCGGCAAATGGAAAGACGGCACTCAAATTATTCCTGAAATTTGGGTTAAAGAGGCAACAAGAAAGCAGGTTGACTCCGTATCTGACGGCTATATTGATAATATGATGGGCTACGGCTATCAATTTTGGCGCAATCCTGTTTCTAACAGCTACAGAGCAGACGGACTTTTCGGCCAGCGTTGCTTTATGTTTCCTGAATATGACGCACTTGTAGTTCTTAACTGCGGAGAGGCGGAGGACTATAAGGTTATGAAAATCTTTTGGAAATATTTTCCTGAGTGTTTCGGCTACGGTGAGCTTCCTGAAAACAAGGCGGAATATCAACAAATGCTTGACACTATTGATAATTGCAGTGTTGAGGATTTGCCGAAGAGTGAGCGTAACCGTGAGCTTGAGGAAAAGATTTCAGGCAGGCTTATTACCTGCAAAACAAGCGAATTTGTTTCTGTTGTATCAATCACAATTACTCAAATGTGGTTTAAAAAACCCGGCGAGATAAGCGAAATGAAGCTTACATTTGACGATGAAAAGCTTACTTTTTATTGGAAAGAAAAGGAATATGAAAACACGATTGACGTCGGCTTAAACGGTGAATATGGAATAAGCAAGATGACTTTAGGCGACGTTACATATCATGCATATTCCAAAGCCGCTTGGAAAGAGGACGGCACTCTTGATTTGTGGATTAGACCGATTGAAACATCTCATGTAAGAAAGTTTAATTTCAAGTTTAATGACGACGATACGGTCAAAATTACAAATATTATGAACCCGACCTTGCAGGAACTTGTTATTTATTATATGACGTTTACGGGATATCCTGTGAAAGGCGACTTCACCAAAGAAGTAATTGAGAATACGGTAGAAAAGCTTGGTTTGCCGATAATTGAGCCTAATTTTAAAGGAAAATTTGTTGAATAGATGATTAAAACTGCCTTACTGTCAGTAAGGCAGTTTTTTTATTACAAAATTGTAATAGAAGAAAAATAATATATATGCTATTATATAATTATTAAATAATATAAAGGTGAGATAAATGGATATATTTTTATTAGAGGATGACGAAGCTATCGGCATAGGGCTTACTTATTCGCTTGAAAACGAGGGATATAACGTAACGCTTGCAAAAAGCGTGAAAGAGGCGGAAAAAATTATTGATGAAAAGAAATTTTCGCTTTATATTCTTGATTTAACCCTGCCTGACGGAAGCGGTTATGACGTTTGCAAAAAGATTAAAGCGAAAGGTGATTTGCCTGTTATTTTTTTGACTGCGTATGATGACGAAGTTAATGTGATTATGGGTTTTGAGCTTGGTGCAGACGATTATATTTCAAAGCCGTTTAGAGTTAAGGAGCTTATGCTCAGAATTAAAAGCGTTATGCGCCGATATTCTAATGAAACGAGTGACGGAATAATCAAAATCAATAATCTTAAAATTAATACAAATGAGGCTAAGGTTTACAAAAATAATGAGGAAATTATTTTGACCGCTATGGAATACAGGCTTCTTTTAATCCTTTTGAGCAATAGGGGAAAGGTGCTTTCACGTACTGCGCTTCTTGAAAATATTTGGGATGTGGCAGGCGATTTTGTTGAGGATAACACACTGACCGTCTATATCAAAAGGCTTAGAGATAAAATTGAGGAGGACCCGGCAAAGCCTGAGTTTATAAAAACTGTTCGTGGGCTTGGGTATGTTATTGAAAAATGATTAATAAAGATGCAAAATTCACGGCTTTTTTCGGAATAGGGGTAACGGTACTTGCCTCAATAATCTGTTTTATTATAAATGCTTGGGCAGGTGCGATTTGCCTTATTTCAGGTATTATTTTGACAGGCGTATATTTTTATAATATCAAGAAAAGAAACGATAAAATTAACGAACTTAACAACTATCTTTCACTTATGTGTTCAGGTAATTTTGACCTTGATATTATGGATAACAGCGAGGGCGAAATGTCGATACTCAAAAATAATCTTTATAAGATAATGACGCTTTTAAAAACGCAAAACGAGCAGCTTAATACGGACAAGCTATATCTTGCAAATTCGCTTGCCGATATATCACACCAGCTTAAAACTCCGCTTACGTCAATGATGGTGATGTCGGATTTATTAAAAGACGAAAAGGACGAGGGAAAGCGAAACGAATTTTTATCAATTATTGAAACTCAGCTTGATAAAATGAAATGGCTTATTACAAATCTTCTTAAAATTTCAAAGCTTGATGCAGGCGCAACTGAATTTAAGCACGAAAAATTTAATATTGCACCTATTTTAGAAAAAAGTTTGAAGCAGTTTTACGTCACCTGCGACGTGAGAGAAATTGAAATTGTTAATGAAATAAATGATTTTGAATTTGTCGGTGATGAAAATTGGACGGGCGAGGCAATAGAAAATATTATTAAAAACTGCATTGAGCATACAAACAATAACGGCAAATTAAGATTTTTCAGCCAAAAGACGAATGTTTATAATTCTCTTTTCATTCAGGATAACGGCTGCGGAATTACAAAAGAGGATTTAC
>OGUQ01002168.1_pt1 | contig 14202 bp, 7 predicted proteins | sample 1574701 | NCBI WGS metagenome assembly OGUQ01 (sample SAMEA2582087, study PRJEB24529) | metagenome | biome: Human gut stool | place: China | collected 2011 | reverse complement strand
GTAGTTAACTTGGAAAGGTATATAGGCTTCTTGCTTACATTATGATATTTAAAATGATACATTGCCGGATCATCGTCTTCTGATAAAGTTCCTATATTCATTACTGTATGTTCAAACTGCAAGACTTGTTCGACTGTTTCCTGCGCAAAGCTATGCACAGGAAACAGGTAAATAAGAAGGAACAGCCCAAGTTCGATGGTTTCGGCAAGATATCGTTTCATAATAGAGTTTACATCCAACTATCGTTCTTACGAACAGTGATGAAAAAATCTTGCTTGGTGCCGTCACTCGCCTTGACTGTAGCTTTTGTAGAACCAACTTTCAAGCCTTTCAAAGTGAAAGTAATGTTGTTCTCTGTCGTAAGGGTAGCAATTGAGTTATCATCAACTGTACAGGTAAAGGTCATATTCTCTCCATTTTTGAAATAACGGGAATAATTGATTTTACTTGTAGCTTCGACGGCCACATACATATTAGGTACAGTCATCTCCACACCACCTCCTTCAACTGCTTTCAACAGCTTATAGGCATCAATCACCCCTGTTCCCATATTGCCCGCATAAGCGGCAGGCTCCATTTGTCCGGCAGCTATTTGTCCGAACGAAGCATTTGTGTACCAATAAACTTTCGTTTCTTTAAAATAGGGTTCCACCGGATTGACAGACTCCAATATCATTTTACGGAATTCATCTGCACGAAAATGACGATGCAATTTGGCAGCATAAGAAAGTCCCAGTGCGGCTACTCCCGAAACATGTGGACAAGCCTGTGACGTTCCTTCCATGTATCCATAATTCCCACCATCTTCACTGGCAGAAGATGGTATTGTGGAATATATTTTACCTTTGGGACTCTGATGATAATCACTGTCTCCACCTGGAGCACAGATAGAAACTCCATGCGCATAATTAGAATAACTGGATGGAGTACCATCGGCTGCTACGGCCGCTACCGAAATATAATCAGGATAAGCGCCCGGATATCCGGCCATAGCTGCATATTCATTACCTGAAGCAAACACGATGATACCTCCGTCTATGACATCATTTGGCGAGCCGGCATTATGAATAAAATAGTCAAAAGCCTCTTTCTCCAGCGGAGCACTGTCTACCCAGGCTTTATCAGAAGTATAACCCGGACTATATCCGCTAATGGGATTGGCAAGTCCCGAATTGTATCCCCAACTACACTGCAAAATAACGGCACCATTATCTGCTGCATATTTCACGGCTTTCGCTTCCTGATACAGGTTACATCCTTTAGAACCGGAAAACACCTGACAACTCATTATCTTTACACCACCTATATTACTAGCTTTATCCCCTCCTGCAATACCACTAATACCTTCACCATTATTTCTCACTGCACTGATAATCCCAGCCACATGAGTTCCATGTCCGGTATCATTCGGGTCATCATAAGAAATATAACCTTTATCATCTGTGAAATTGTAGCCATAACGGTCACCGGCATAACCATTTCCATCAGCATCTTCCTTTGAAGCAAATGTTTCGGCCTCATTCACCCACATATTCCCCTTTAAATCAGGATGATCATACATCACACCTTCATCAAGCACAGCTACGATAATGGAAGGATCTCCCGTACAAAGTTTCCAAGCTTCTCCACAATTTACATCAACCCCCGTTACAGCAGGTACTACCTTGTCACCCTTGTCATTCTTGTCTTCATTCTGAAGAATAGAACCATCATTCTTACACCCCCATTGTAGATTAAAATAGGTATCATCCGGTGTGACATTTATGGCGCGAGTGTTACGCATCACATGACTCATTGCTTGTTTGGTGAGAACTGTTGCCCGCACATTAGGATCGTATGAACGTTGGATAATATGGCTAAATTGGACTTTCGCCACATCTGCTACCTGCGACAAATCTTTAGCCACCTGCTCCAAATTCGTATCTTCATCAAAATGGATAACATACCAAAGATTCAGTCCTGCCTTGCGGGTGCGTTCTTCCGTGCGGTTATCTATCGGGAAAATACGCTCCAATTTATGAGTACCGATTCGTTGTAGAATTATATCCATATCCGAAATTCCCGAACGGGTCATCGCACCTCCGATAGAGCGAGTTACAGCAGCATCCAAAAAGGATGCCGCTTCCGGTTTGAATTTTACCATTATTTTTCCCTGGCTCGCTCCCTCGGGTAAATTAATAATTGGAGCTCCCTGTCCTGTATCAGGTTTCACTGTATCCATATCCCGGTCGGAACAGGATGTAAAAGTGATTGCTACAGCGGCTATTAGAATTAAATATATTCTTTTCATAATCAAATCAATATTCAGTTAATGTAGGTCTGGCTTTCGGATAACGCTCGTAAAACCATTCCAAATTAGAAGGTTCGTTCTTAAATCCCGGAACATTACCATTCATATCCTTTCCAGAATCCTGTGTATAAATCAAAGTGAACGGATCGAAACGTGCGAAACGCGGATGGTAAAGTAGCCATTCCGGTAAATCATCTCCCGACAAGAAGTTCAAGTTAATAGTGAACCTCTCGACATTAGGCAGAATCCTTGGAATAGTCTTTAATTTTTCCTTCACTTCATCGCTTGCACTGTTTAATGTATCGTTACTCTGAATATCTTCATCGGTATAAGCAGGAACTTCCGGTAAATGTGACCATGAATTAATGAATGTAGGTAATTCCCCATATATCAAATTATAGGATAATGACAACGATTTCAGTTTTTCCCACTTCAACAAGTTCTTAAAATTATAATTATTACTCGCATCAAATTTCAAGCCGAGATTTTCACGTGTATCGTTCAAATCTGTAATTGAACTGTATCGACGATTACCTGTCAAACTCAAATGAGTCAGTTCCGGGAAGTTTTTGGATTGTAAGTCAGACGGTATAGCCGTAAAGTTATTACTACTCAAATCCAATTTAGTTAAAATCTGACAAGATCCTTCTAATTCTGATTTTGAGATAGTTGTAATACCCATCGCATTTATTGTCAGATTCTTCAGATGCTGCAATCCCTTTAATGCGTTTCCAATCCTATAAGTAGCAGGAAGCAACTGCGTATTCGTGTTACTAGCAACAACCAATGTCTCCAAATATTTGATTTTACCGATTTCAGCAGGTAATTCCTCCTTTGTATTCAGCATTTTGAATTCAACAGAACGTACACGACCGATTTGTTCTGGAGTCACACCTTTATCAGTTCTCTCCCATACGGTTATGCCTGCCCAATAGTCAAGACGTTCGCTGGTATCCCAACTTATCATTGAACGCAATTTGGTACTTGCAATGACAATAGCAATGGAATCTCCCCGTCTATCATCTGTTATTTCCGGTGAAGCTTCCTGTTTTATAGTCAAAGCTACCTCTTTCTCCAGTTCATCTTCCTCGTTCACCGGAAGGAACTTAATCGAAGCGATTCTTTCTTTCGGATCCGTATTCATATCCCACTTAAATCGCATCTTGATGGTACGGGGACGAGCTCCATAATCCAAAGATATATCAGGTTGTCTTTTGGAAGTAGTCACCCAAGAGCCCATCAAAGGATAATCGACCTTGAATTTGACATTTGTAGTCACCGATATATCAAAATATCTTTTATCCTCGTTAGCCATACTGGCAACTTCCACTTCATATTTATCCAGACCTATCATCTTTCCATATCCGGTCTGATGTATTTTCAGTTCTTGCTTAGACTGTCCTTCCGGTACAAACGTCACGACAGCATGTCTCACATCATTAGAAAGTGTAGAATCCACTACAATCTCACAATTAGTGCTTCCGACACCATTAGCAGGCATCACCTTCACCCAAGGCTGGTTGACCTTTGCCACCCATTTAGTACCCGAAGCCACTTTCACCGACTCCATTCCACCTGTAGCACCCAAGGTGAACTCCTGGGCATCGATGGTGAAGCCAGAAATGCCTTCCTCATCCGAATCATCACAAGCAGCAATAAAACACAAGCTTGCAAAGAGGCATAAATATATTTTAAACAATGGTTTCATATAGATTCTTTTTTGTTATTTATCTATTTATTCTTTCAAATAATCACATCCACGAATATCCTGTTCCGGATCGTAGATGAGGAGATATCTTCCCTCTTTAATCAGATCGCAAACATTGGAAAGATTGAGAGAGATATTTGGATTATCCTTTATCTCAAAAACGATAATAGCCGATGATATCGTATCAGAAATCTTTCGCAAATCATTTCCACCAATACAGAATTGTCTCAAACTCGGACATAAGCCTAAATTGCCCGGCCATTTTCTCAACAAGCGGTTACCATTCTCATCGCGCTGGTTACGTACAGCATAAACAGTTAATGTGGCAGCGTCCATCGGTCCGGTAGGAACTTCCGTAAAGCGGTTGTTACTTAGATCCACACCATAAAGGAAAGGCATATTTTTCCCATTAAAATCATCCGGAAGCTTTGATAAGTGATTATAAGTCAAGTCGAATGTTTTCATCATATACGAATATTTTGATGCATTGAATGTACCTTTCGGTATCTCTTCTATTCCATTACCGTTCAGTCCTAAAGCTGACACCTGAGAATTTGTATCAAACAGTATCTTCGGGAATTTTTTCAATTTATTCCCCCCCAATGCAATCGTACTGGCATTTACGCCATTAAAAGTTCCATTCTCTTCACCCTCAAATCCATCAATTTCATTGAATGAAAAATTAACAGAAGACATTACATATACAGATTGCGAACTGAATATATTAGGGAATTTCTTCAATTTATTATAAGCAAAAGAGAAAGACTCCACATCAGCATATCCGCAGAAATGTCCACTTTCATCACGTGGCAATTCCTCTATCTGATTGTGATCCATTGACAATTGTACCAAAATAACATCACTACCGAATGCTTTCTCAATCTTTTTAATCTGATTGTATGCACAATCCAGTTTACCAAGTTTTTTCACCATTGACATATCCGGCAAAACAGTCAGTTTATTATAAGTCAAATAAAAGATCTGCAATGTTTTACTTATACTTTCGCTGGCTACAAACTTACCTAAATCCTCATGAAAATCTCCCAAACTCGGATTACTCGCCAAGTTGAATGATTGAAGGTTCGGCAGTTTATTCAGTTCTTCCGGAAGTTTTGTCATAGACGGACAATTGTAAATTTCAAGGTCTGTCAGATTCTCCAGCCCACTTAGGTCAGTCCCCGGTTCAAATCCTTCGAATTTACCGTTGGCAATATACAAATATTGCAATTTCTTCAAGTTTCCAATAGAAGCGGGTATTCTATGAATTCCATTTGTCAACCGATTGACCGGGACATCTTTCAAAGAAGGACGATTGGCTTTGCTATTTACAGTAGGCTGAGAAAAACGACTGGGTATCCCCTCTTTCTGCCACTTCAAAGCAGCTTGTATCGGTTCGGAGAAATACGATTCAATATCCACCTTTACAAACTTATTATAATAATCACTCCTTATAGAGTTCTTCTGTACTTCAGTCAATTCAGTTCCCATCGTCTTCTCAATGATATTATCACCTACTTGGTCGGCATGATTACCTAAAGATAAAGTTCTAAGCTCCGTTAAGTCTCCCAAAGATTCAGGAATATCACCTTCAGGACCGAACGCACCGATAGAAAGACCTGTGACACGTCCTTTGGCATCCAAATCGACACCAGGTTGATCTCCCCACAAATCAATATCTTTATTGAAATCCCAGTTAGTACCTAAAGGATATGTAGTACCCGAATAACTCCATCCCTTCTGATTCTTTTCCGGAATAGACGGGCCTTTCAAGGCTTCCCACATTTCTTTCAGAACAAGATAGTCCTTAATACTGCCGGTAGTTTTACTGAAATTAATCGGAACGTTAACTTCAGTAGTCACATTATCCAGCACTTCAAAGTCAGCACCGTTTACTTCTCCATATTCCAAAGATCCCTTATTTTTCTTTTTAGTCGTATAACTTTTAATCTTATATTTACCGGCAGAAAGACGGAATAATGAATCACTGACAGCCACGGATATCTTCTTTCCACTATCATCCAGCTTCTCTGTATACTTTACGGCAATATTCTCAAGAGTCGTCTCTTTTTTCGTAAACAGTTCCTGTACCGTTACATTGATGTATTTGATATCGGAGAAAACATAATCTTCGCCTATTGCCCGAGTGGATGGTAGAAAATTTTTAGTTATAGTAAATTTCACTATCCCTCGATTCACTACTTTCACCTGTATGTCTTGTACAGCTAACCCACCATTTACTACAGTCAAAATTGTCTTTTTATCCGGTTCGCCGGAAAGAATCTGTTTCAAATCCTGCGTAGTTCCATCTGCTTTATACAGATAGAAACCGATAATCTGATAAGTTCCGGCCATCAATTGAAGTTTGTCACTTCTCAAGCCAAATTCACTATCGTCGCCCATCGCTTCCAGACCGACAGTCTGTACAATTTCAGTACCGTCTTCCTGATTGATAAGCACGATTTTCATTTTTTGCGCATCACGCAAATAATCCAGCTCATTCGTACTGGCACGTGTACCTGTCGAAACACCTTTATAAAGTTTGAACTGAGCATATCCATATCCTGCCTGAAGTACGTCATCATCGTCAGAGCAACTTCCAGCTGTAAACCCTAAAGTAAACAACATGCAAGAAAGGACAAACATTTTTATAAATAATATCTTAGTTTTCATATAAGCTAAATTTTACATGTTATCAATCCTCATATCGGGGTTGAATCAGCAATACTCCTAAAATAGTTTCATTATCCATTAATTTAATAACCATAGGCTTTGTTCCATTCTTGCTTTCGTCCATGCCTGAAACATTGACAAATGCACTTGTCATATACCTTCCCTCAACTTCAATTCCTTCCCATACGGTATCCTGACCATTATGCTTAGTTTCAGCTTGCAAATTCCAACCGGAGTAGCCATTTACAATAATATGGAATGGATCATAATTAACACCTAAAGTCAACGATGAAACCAAAAATACATTTGTAGTACCATATTCACTTTCTAATTGTTCATCTGGCATATCCGAAGGTACAGCTTTCACAGGATTGCCTGTACCATCCAAAATAGGTTCACCACTTTCTTTAACCAAAGATATCAGATCTCCTGCCACTCCTTCCTGTTTTATATCAGCAATTATATTTTCATCATATTCCTTTGGAATCCCCTTTTCAAGTAAAACAAGATCGGATAGATGATCCTTAATTTCAGCATATATAACGTTAGGAAATGCTAATACATACGCAGTTCTTGCTTTCGAATTATTTGCGCTTGCTGCTATATTAATATTCCCTTCTTTATCATCATCTATCCAAAGCCAACGATTAAAGGAATCCATTATTGTATAAGAATATTCAAGCTCCCATGTCATCTGATTCCGTTCTGCCACATATTCCACACATACCAAGGTATATTCATCATTCTTAGCCATTACCGTTACAGGAACTCCCTCGCTATCATAACTATTATCGCCTGCAGTATAACTTTCTCCATCAACCGAGACTTCTATGTTGTCTTTCAGAGTACCAATAATTCTATCAGCAGGAATACCTTCATACTTCACAGGAACTTTTGCAACAGCTCCGCTTCTACTTTCAATTGTCAGAAAGCCGGTAATTTCATTCTTTTTATATTGCATTATCATCTGTGGAATGACGCTGACATTATCTCCGGCATTGCCAGATACAACTTCGCTGTCTGATGCTCTACGATTGAATTCCATCCATTCGGGGTTACTTTTCAAAGCCCAATCCTCATTAGCTTCTAACACCAATATGTCAGTTCCATCAAAATTGATGACAAAAGGATTTTTTTCTGTGTACATTACAGACTTGTCCGCATTGAAAGCCCGAACTTCATAACCAGTAGACGGACGCGTCACCTCCGCTATCACCTGCTGGCTTCCTGCCAGCTTCATAGTCAGCTCTGCCTTATAAGATTTTAACAGTTCGGTAGCATCATCACTAATATGGATAGTGACTGTCTGCTTTCCGGCATTGCCTGAACAAACGAACGTCCTCTCACCATCCTGTTCAAAATAGCACCATAACGATGAGGAAGTCAATATCCAGTTATCGGCAGCCTCAAAAGTCAGTGTCTTGGTATCTCCGACTTCACATTCTATTTTCTGCAAATCCGGGAATACAGGCGTTGTAGTCTCGTCATCATCACTGCAAGCAGATACGAAGAGACAAAACACTAACGTAATCAATTGCAAATAATATTTCATTATATCTTTCATATTTATTTCCGATTATAGTTTAGAGTCCTTCCTCTTTCTTATACTGTTCCGCTTCTTCATCACTAATCCACTCCAAGATATTCACATAAGTACCTACTGTACCTTTACCCACCACATAAATAGTGCTATATAAGAATACGAATTTCTGGCATACATTATAATAAGAATCGTACGCAACAGGCTGAGTACACATCAGCTTTCCATTACCGTAAATGGTTCCGAAGGCTTCTGCCGTACTACCTATAATTTGATCATCAAACTCTACAAATGGTTTCAACGGATCGGAAGGATCATACTTAATTTTAAGATCATAATTCTTGTAGAAAAAATCATGTAATATGATAGTATTATCTTCCGTCTTGTCTCTTTCTGCCTGCAATAACCGATGTTCCGTATCCGTCATATATGCATTAAAGAAAGAAGAAGTCAATAGACAATAGCCTTCAAAAGTACTTAGTTCGAAAGGACATGCTTTTTGCATTTGAACACGAGTACGTGTACCGTACAAATCCCATATATTTTCATCTTTCGGAAGCAAATTGAACGTAACCGACAAAGAGTCAGTTTTACCTATATTTTCATAGACACCCTTCATCCGGAACTTTGCAACTCGCTCCCCTGCTTTAATGGTTACCGTATTTGATTCAACTACATATTGCTTTTTTTCAATTGCATTACTAGCCTTATCGTCTACTTCCACACCAAAAGAACGGTCATAATCGCATATATTCGTAGCTACTACCGGAATCTCAAACCATTTCTCGCTGTCCTGCACCGGATACATAGATAATGTATCGGAGAACATCACGTAGTCGGAACCGCTGTAAGTCGTCCGGGAAAGATCATTACATCCCCAGAATCCGACAGCCAACGTCGTAAGTGTTACTATTCCTGTTATTAATCGTTTCATTGTTTCTCTATATTATCTTTATACATTATTTATTGCTTTCATTAGGTGCTAGATCTACGCCAGGAGCATCCAACTCATGTTGTGGAATAGGCCATACAAAACGAGGATCGTCTTTCTCTAACTTCAACGTATTACCCGGAGAGATAGTCGAAGTTTGTTCTTTACGTTCAAATCCCTCATGCCAACGTTTCAAGTCGTTAAGACGGAAACCTTCCATAAAGAGTTCTTTCATACGTTCTTCACTGACAGTTTTAAACCAATTTTCTTCTGTAAGCGTAGTAGAGCCACCATAAGAAGAATAACGAGCCATACGTAAAGTAGAAATATCAATTCCTGCTTTTCCATAATAAGATGCTCCCATCCGGCAATAAGCCTCTGCACGAATCAGATATTGTTCCGCTAACCGGAACGGTTTCGGCATGGATACACACAGCAATCTTTGGCTTATAAAATCCTGATTTCCCATGTATTTAACCAAAAGAGGCCAAGTCAACCCATGAGAGAATCCGGTCGTTGCCGTAGCGAAATAAGCATTATAGCGTAAATCAGCATTGGCATAGGCATCCAATGCCCATTTAGCTGGTACATAATCCGGTTTATAAGATGTATAATCATAATTGAGGAATACAGTGCCTAATGCCCCTCCATAGGAATTTACCTCAAACATTACTTTCCAAATGATTTCAGTAGAATTATCATACTGCCACATGTATGCAAAATCATTATAAGTAACCGAATAACTATGCTTGGTTGCATCAGCTAATATATATTTCTTACTATCTATTACTTTAGTAGCATATTCAACAGCTTTCTCCCACTTCCGCATATACAGGTACATACGAGCATATAAAGCATTGACTGTACCAATCGTGAAATATGCAGAATTATAAATAACCTCAGTGTCATCATCCGTAGCCAGATATTCGGCCGATCTAGCCAAATCATCCAATACAAACTGATACGAATCTTTTAAAGAAGCACGTTTTACAGGCCCCGGATTAACGTAGCTGGACTGCAGTACAACTCCCAGTTCATTGGCAGCTTCTTCGTCACTTTCATAAGCTTTACAGAAACACTTCAACAGTTCTGAATAAGCCAGCGCACGGGCAAAATAGATATGACCTTTATAGGTATCCAACTTGTCCAGTTGTTCATCATCTGAAGTGTTGGCCTCTACAGCAGCAATGTTATCAAGAACAAAATTGCAACGTCCGATGACAGTATACAAGCCACCATACACATATTCCACCTGTTTATTGATAGCTAATATTTCATTACGCCATACATCACCATAGATATTTGTATATCCTTTAACAGCGTATACCAGATCCGTCTGAATATCAGGCAATAAAGTCAAGTATCCGCTATATAGGCTGGCATTTTTAAACTGTGCATAAATACCGACCAAAGCTTGGCGTACATCGCTCACTGTCTTAATAGCCTCTTCTTGCGGAATTGCATCTTGCGGATATTTATCAAGACAGGAAGATGCCGAAAGCAATACCGCAACTAAAACTATATATAATTTTATTTTTCTTATCATCACTGATTAATTTTAGAATGAAACTTCCAGTCCGAATGTAAACTGACGGGACATAGGGTATTGAGCCTTATACACATTGGAGGTAGACTCCGGATCCATCCCTGTAAAACTTGTAAATGTCAACAAATTCTGTCCCTGCGCATAAATACGGGCACTACTTAAAAAATTAGTCCGCTGCAACCATTTCTGTGGGAATGTATAGCTAAGCATTAAATTTTTCAGACGCAGGAAAGAAGCATCTTCCAAGAATCGTGAATCTAATTGAGGAGTAACTCCATAACGAGGGATATCAGTCACATCTCCCGGCTTTTTCCATCGATCATAAAGCATACGTTTTGACTGATTGTAGGCACTGAACAGTCCGTTGCTCTCTTGAAAAACTCTGTCATTGTTAAGCATCCAGCGATCGGCCACCCACGTGAACTGTGCGGAAAGTGAAAATCCTTGCCAAGAAAGTGTAGTACCAAAACCACCTTGCCAAGGAGCTTCATGTGTCTTACCCAGCATCACTTTGTCACTTTCATTATATTCTGTAGTAATTTCACCGTCTTTGGTATACCATAAAGCATCTCCATTAGTAGGATTGACTCCTGCATAACGGTTCAGATAAAATTCACCTAACGGATGACCTACCGCAACCATTCTACCAGTATCAGAGGCTACATATTCTGTTATCCCATTATAAAGCTCGGTTATCTCATTTTTATTATATGAAACATTGGCGTTCACATTCCATGTAAAGTCTTTGATGCGAAGTACGTCTGCACTGACATTAATTTCTACACCACGGTTTCGCATAGCTCCCACATTATCCCAACGAGTTCCAAAACCGCTAGTTGTGTAAGAAATGGGAACTGCCATCAACATATTAGTAGTTTTCTTATTATAAAACTCCACATCCAAATTTATACGATCAATAAAACCTAAATGCAGTGCCACATTAGTAGCCCATGTAGACTCCCAACTTAATTCTTCATTTCCCAACTGGGAAATAGCAATACCTGATTCATTGTTATACTTATATCCACCGGAAACTAAAGCCAAATGTTCATAGTTATTAATAGAAGAGTTGCCCGATGTACCGGTATTAATCGCTATTTGCGCATTAGTAAGCCATTTATATTTTTGCATGAACTTCTCCTTACGGAGATTCCACATAAACCCGACTGACCAAAAAGCTCCCCAATGTTTATCTGTTCCGAAACGGGAAGATCCATCCCCACGAACCGAAAAGTCAGCATAGTAACGATCATCATAATTATATTCACCACGACCAAAAAAAGAGAGAAAAGAATATTCCGTAACGGGATCTCCCCATGATGAAGCGGTAGAACCGGAAGACAAGTTTGTCAAAATATCATTTGTCTGTCCACGAGTCGTAACCTGAAAACCTTCATAATGATAATCGACTCCTTCCTGCCCAACCATAAAGTTGAATGAATGAACATCATTCAACATAAAACGGTAGTTTGCCGTATTTGTAATCATCAGATTAAGCATATCATACGAACTACGCTGGGCACCTCCATAATTATTATTTGGCTTATAACTCGGAAAACTTCGATAAAAAGAAGTAGTATGACCATAATCTGCACTTAGTTGTGAACGAATTGTGAGATTCTTTATAGGTGTAGCTTCAGCATAGAAAGTAGATAAAAGTTTATACTTCTTATTTGATAACGGATTGTTTTCCATCCATGCTAACGGATTCTCCGTCGTTCCTTTCCAACTGCCGTCATCCTGAAGAGCCAGACTTCCATCCTCCTTATAAGGATTCCAGTAAGGCAACATGAAAAAAGATGCGGAAATAGGAGCCCACAATGCATATTCACCATCATCACTCTGTTCTACCTCCTGATAAGTAAACATTGTATTCGTTCCTATTTTCAACCATTTATTAGCTTTCGCCTCCACATTGGCACGGAAGTTAACACGCTCAAATGTAGAACCTACTGCAATACCATCCTGATCATAATAGCTTCCCGAAACATAATAATTTAACTTTTCCGTACCACCATTTACTGATAACTCGTAATTCTGCAAGGGTGCTTTGTCATTGTATACCTTATCCAGCCAATTGATATTTATCTTACTTAATTTCTCGTAATCCTGTCCTTTATCCAATCCCACTTCTTTTTCAAACTGAATACGTTCGTTCGTATCCATCTGATCCCAGTCCTTTGAAGCTAATTGGGAAAAACCTAGTTGTGTACGGAAAGTAATCTTGGCAGCTTCCCCCATACGTCCACGCTTGGAAGTGATTACTACCACGCCATTAGAAGCACGTGCGCCATAGATAGAAGTAGAAGAAGCATCTTTCAACACTGAAATGCTCTCAATATCATTAGGACTAATCGTGTTGAAATCTGAACTTGAAATAGCCACTCCATCCAATATAAAAAGAGGATCTTTCCCCGAATTAATTGAATTTGTTCCGCGAATACGAAAAGTTGCTGCCTTACTGGGTTCACCTGATTCAGAAAGCACCATTAATCCCGGTGCCTGCCCTTGCAGTGCCTGATCGAAACTCGGAGCAGGAACATCTTCCATCTTTTCAGCTTTTACCGTAGATACAGAACCTGCAATCGTACCTTTCTTACGTACACCGTAGGCAACAACCACTACTTCTTCTACCATTTGTGCATCACTCTCCATCTTCAGATTCATGCGAGTGGCAGCAGACACCTGCTTTTCCATCGTTTTCATTCCAATGTAAGAAAACTGCAAAATAGCAGGGGATTTCGTCACTGTGATACTGTAATTACCATTCATATCGGTAATCACCCCATCTGAAGTACCTTTAATTAAAATACTTGCACCAAGCAATGGCTGCCCATCATTAGCATCCACCACAGTCCCCGTCAAGGTCCGTTTCTCTTGTATTTTGACAGAGATTTCTTCCCCACCAACACTAGTTAAGGCATATGCATAAGCCACTTGCCAAAAGCAACAAAGCAAAGCCAATATCCACATTTTTAAAATTTTACGATAAGTTCTCATATTAGTATTATATTTAGATTAAGAAAATCCTATGTAAATGCAGTTGAAACTGCATTTTGCAGTAACCGAATGGATTCAACACTATTAAAAAAGATGATTGAGCCTACATGTCCATGTATCAGAATACCATCTATCACATAGAGAAAAGAGGAACTGTTGATAGTAGCAATACCACGTAATTTAGTATTCGGAGAGGGCACCTAAATGAGGACCACCATTTGTCACGTTTACACCAGCTACACACTAGTACAAATCTGACATTGCATTACTTATGTATATCAGCCACTTCTTTCATCTTCCCATAGCTATGAACCTGTCAGACCAGCTCTCTTCTAAACCATATAACCGGTCACAACCACTTCATCAATCTTTTTTGAATCCTCATCCATTACTATCATCAACGAAGGTTGCGTAGCAATAATCAATTCTCTATCTCCTATATAAAAAATAGCCAACAATGATTTCGCTGATACATTAAGAGTAAAACTGTCCGAATCTGTAATAGTTCCAGTTGATT
>OGUQ01002158.1_pt1 | contig 14242 bp, 9 predicted proteins | sample 1574701 | NCBI WGS metagenome assembly OGUQ01 (sample SAMEA2582087, study PRJEB24529) | metagenome | biome: Human gut stool | place: China | collected 2011 | reverse complement strand
TAGCTAGCGTTCATCCTGAGCCAGGATCAAACTCTTCATTGTAAAAGTATTGTTATATATCCCATAATAAGGGAAAATATTAGCTCTGTTCAGGATGTCGAAAATTTATTGACGGTCATTTTTACATACCTATATAATAAGTATTGACGGTTCTAAATTTGACTTGTACTACTTGTATTGTTTATCAATTTTTCAAAGAACTCTTCTTTTTTAAATTCTGCTTCGTTTCAAAAGCGGGTGCAAAGGTAAGGGGTTTATTTTAAACTGCCAAATGTTTTGGGAAGTTTTTTTTCAATGCCCGTCTTTTATTTCCAAGCCTCTCTGTGCGAAAGGGAAAGAAGAGACAGCCAAAGACCCTCACTCTGCGAATCGGACTGCAAAGATAACAACTTTTATAATAATGATCCAAATAAAAAGGAAATTATTTTTGTTATTCTGTAAGGCAGGTCCTACGCCGTTGCAACATGTCAAAATTAAATGCTGTCCGTCTCTTGGAAAGCGGATGCAAAAGTAAGGCATTAGGAGATAAGAGACAAATATAAAAGGGGATTTTTTTGAAAAAAAATTGAATAAAAACGTAAAGGGCTGAGGGAGAGGAAGGTTCTGATAATTGATTATGGAAAAGGGAAAGGCCGGGGAAGAAAAGGGACACATTATTATATTATATAGGGGAAATTTATAGGGGAGAGGGAAAAGAAGATTGGATGCGAAAGGGAGAAGGAGAAGTGTTTCGGGGAGGAAATTGAGGAGAAAATAGTGAATTTAACGGGAGGTAAACAGAAAATACGACGGGGTTTAAGCAAAAAACTCGGTGGGACCTTGGCGGGAATTGAACGGGAATCAGACAGGAATCAAACAAAAATTGAACGGAAGACCGCGTTAACATTGTTAATGCAGTTGGGGAGACATTTATTTCAGGGGCGGAAAGAACAAAGCTTTGGCTTCGAAAAGACTTGTTATTTGGAAACAAAAGGCTTGATTTAACAGAGGGTTAAATCAAGTTATAGGAAGAGGAAAAACAAAAGGGGAAAAAGGATTGAGAATGAAGGAAATAGAGAAAAAAGGGGGTATTTTCTGGGAAAAGGGATAAGTGCTGGTCCGAAAGGGATAGTTGTGATTAAAGCAAGTATGGGGGCAGGGAATTTTAAAAAGCAAGGTTGGGAATGGAAGCGGGAGGAGTTTACTATTAAAACCCACAGGACATTGCTTAAAAACTAATCTTAAAAGTGCTCCAGTAGCCACTAAATTGTAAATAGTACCATTTATTTATTAATCACATCTATTATATCCAAATTTTCCGGTGATACAATATAATTCTTTCTTTCAGTTTCAATCAAAATCCAGTTCTTATTTTGAGAAGCATAGATATAAAGGTTCTTGTGTATTTTTGAAGCATAAATACCACAATACCCCCAAACACCTTCAACTGCAAACTTACGCCACAGACCATTTCTGTCCTTTGCAGTGACGCTTCTTGCTTTCAATATATCGCACTTGGGAATTTTTCTTTTAAATCCATGATTATAAAGCACAATATCCGTATCGGTCACAATAATTTTCCGAGGAATACAAAAATAGGTTACAACCATGATAACTAACAGCAGTAATATTATGCTAATTCCTAACCAATATCCTCCACTGGCAAATACTATAATAGCTGCGATAATGAAAAGCATCGCAACAATTATGGTCTTAATAATTGTGGTCGTATTAATCGGACAGTTTGTGCTATAATATTTTTCCATAAGTACAAAGATAAAAAAAAATCAAATATCGGTTCTTCAATCTAAAGTATTTTTTGAACCGGACCGAATTATAAACTCTCCCACTCAATTATTACTAATCCTGAAAGATGTGTTTCGCCTAGTTTTCATAATCCCCTATGTGTTAAGTGCTATAAACAATAGAACTTAAACGAACTTCAAAAAAGATGCTCCACAATAAACAAAATAAAAATTAAAACTACTCTCTCACATTGCAAACAATTTAGTTATATTTGCATTTTAAACGTATCTTATACTATAGATAAAAGAAACAAGTTCGATAAGCAGAATGCAATCTAATCATCTACTGAAAACACAAAAAAGTTTTTCAGACATATATTCTATATATTATGTGAGAATGCTTCGTTTCTCGCAAACCTATGTTATTGCGGAAGAGGATGCAGAAAACATAGTGCAAGATACCTTCCTTTACCTATGGGAACATCTGGAGTTATTGGAAGATATAGACCATCTGGATGCCTTTCTTTTTACTCTTATCAAAAACAGATGTCTGAACTTTCTGAAACATCAGTCGTATATCCAGGCCAAAACCTGTTCGCTCAAAGCAGACGAAGAACTGGAGTCTCAATTGAACCTATATGCTTTGGAACAATTTGACGAAGCTGTTTCCTCTATTTCGGAAGTAGAAAACCTGTTGAGCCGAACGATGCAAAAGCTGCCCGAACGTTGCAGAGAAATCTTTTTGCTCAGTCGCATAGAAGGATTAAAATATAAAGAAATAGCCGAACGCCTGGATATATCCGTAAACACCGTTGAAAATCAGATATCTATCGCACTTCGCAAACTCAGATCAGAACTCAAAGAATATCTTCCTTTACTGGTTTTTATCATTTAATACTTTTTTTTGTATTTCCTTTGGTGGTAAATGCATTCTCGATTGTCTTTACTATAAAACCACTCAAGGAACCATGAATGATGAATTAGAAAAATATTTCGCAGGCACCCTGTCTGCCACCGAAAAAACAGAATTTCTGAATAAACTCCGAGATAATCCGGAAGCTAAAAAAGAATTCGCACGCATGAAGGCAGTATGGGCTGTCTCCGGACTGATGGCACAGGAAGGAGACCCTCAAAAGACTGTAAGGGGTATAGCAGAGTTCGATAAACGTCTGAAACGCCGTTCTGTACATCGATTCCGTATAGGGTTCTTTAAATATGCGGCTATGATTGTTTTGCTTATTTCCACTACTTGGTTTATCGCTAACTGGTATACACAAAAAGAGCAAAAAAAACAATATACGGAGATCAATGTTCCCAAAGGGCAACGAGTGAACATGACCCTTCCGGATGGTACTTCCGTATGGTTAAGCCCACAGAGCAAAATCAAAATCCCCAATGAATTCAACCGGAAAAACCGTATGGTGGAATTGAACGGTGAAGGATATTTCGAAGTTACCAAGAATGCCAAGAAACCTTTTATCGTGAAGACACAGTTGTTCAATATACAGGTATTAGGTACCCGGTTCAACGTATTCGCCTATGCAGGAAAAGAGAGTAAGTTTGAAACCTGCCTCGTAGAAGGGCGCGTATTGGTTTATAACAAAAATAATAAAAACGAGAAAGTCTATCTGAACCCACACGAAAAAGTATCGTTAGTAAACAACCGCATGGTAGTGTCTACTTCCAACTTCGACAATGAAGAATACCTGAAGAGTGGTATTTTCAGCTTTCGCTCAAAGCCTTTCGGAGAAATCCTGAGCTATCTGACCCTATGGTACAATGTGCAATTCAATTTTACCGGAGACGTGAAATTGGACGAACGAATCTCAGGCAAAATCCGACAAAGCGAAGATGTGGATAATATCCTGATAGCCTTGCAGGGAGTATATCCTTTTAAATTCAAAAAAACAGATGATGAACATTATGAGATTTACTAAATACCCATGTCTAACCTTTTAAAACAGATCAGCGCTATGACTTAAAATATCCCCCATCCAAACAAAATAGATAGTGCGACAAAAAAGGGTGAGCGCTACCAACACTCACCCCCAAAAGAGTCAATACTATCTTTATCCATCTCGAAACAGACCTATAGTATTAATCTTTAAACGTACGACAAAGTTATGAAAAAAAACTTGTTGCAGAAATGGTATGTCCATCAACAACTTGAATTAACACATATTATACGAATTATGAAACTGTCCGTGTTCTTTATATTCGTTTTTCTCTTTCAGCTTCAGGCTGGTAACGTAAAATCGCAAGAGGTCCGTGTGACTCTTTCTAAGAGTAGCCTGACTTTCGGCGAATTGATGCGCGAAATCGAAAAACAGACTAATTATCTGTTCATGTATCGTGATGCAGAAATTGACCTTTCTCAGAAAATAGAGGTAAAAAACACCAGTGCTACGGTAAAGGAAATCCTGACAACGGCGCTCAGAAACAAAAAGTTGACGTATAAATTCTCTAATAACTACATTTCTCTTTACGTAGACAAAGAGAAAGCCCCTGAGACCATGGTCACCCAGCAGGAACGAAAAATTAAAATTAAGGGTGTAGTAATCGATCAGGTCGGTGAGCCGATTATCGGAGCCAATATCTCACTAAAAGGGCAGCCGGGAACAGGAGATATCACGGACATAGAAGGAAACTTCACATTGGAAGTGCCGGAAAAGGCTGTATTAGTAATTTCGTATATCGGATATCTGACTCAGGAAATACCTGTGAATGGAAAAGCATCTTTCAACATTCAGATGAAAGAAGATACTAAAACCCTGGATGAAGTGGTAGTTGTAGGCTACGGTTCTCAGAAAAAGCAAACTGCAACCGCTTCGGCTTCTACACTAAAAGTATCTTCACTCAAAAATGTGCCAACCGCCAACCTGGCTTCTTCACTCGGCGGACGCGTCAGCGGCGTATTGATTCAGCAGACCGGTGGCGAGGCCGGATATGACGATCCGACCATCATCATCCGCGGATCCAGTTCGCCTACTTCCTCTTCTCCCCTGATCGTAGTGGACGGCATCATCGGACGTAGCATGTCGCAACTCGACCCCAGCGAAATAGAAAGTATGACTGTACTGAAGGATGCTTCTGCAGTAGCTCCTTATGGTGCACGAGGAGCCAATGGCGTAATCCTAATCACCACTAAACGTGGTAAAAGCGGTAAAGCACAGGTAGACTATAACTTCAAAATAGGATTTGGTACCCCTACCCGTATGCCCGAAATAGCCAGTTCTTATGACCATGCCCGCTTTATGAACGATGCATGGCGCAACAAAGAAATGGACTTGGGCGAAGATCCGGGTATGTATGGCATTTATACTGAAGAAGAGTTGCAGAAGTTCAGAGATGGTTCCGACCCTTACGGTTATCCCAATACGGACTGGAACAAAGAAGTATTGCTTCCGCGTGCCTGGCAGCAAATGCACAGTCTGACAGCAAGCGGCGGTTCGGATAAGGTGAAATATTTTGCAGGATTCGGCTACGTGAAGCAGGATGCTCTCTATGGCGACACACGCACCAATAAATCAACATCCGGCTTCAACCGATACAATGCACGTGTTAATATAGACGCCAACATTGTAGACAAATATCTGAATTTATCGGCAGACATGGCTTATCGTCAGGAAGACCGGAACAGCATTGCAGGCAGTACTTCGGATGTATTCAACAATATGCACCGTAACCCGCAGACCGACCCGGGACGCTTTCCTGACGGCAACCTGGGTAAAGTGTCACTGGGTGTGAATCCTATCGGACTGGCTACCGAAGGTGGTTGGGTGAAAGACCGTAAAAGTGTATTGAACACACGCTTCATGCTGGACTTCAATGTTCCGGGACTCGAGGGCTTGAACCTGAAAGGTATTTTCTCCTACGACAAAATATTCAATAGCATCAAAAGATGGACTACTCCGGTAGACTTCTATGTATGGAACAAAATTACAGGAGAATATGACGGACATTCACCTAACCGTGAAGGTGCCGAACTAAAACAGACATACTCAACCAGTCAAGCCATGACATTCGAGTTCCAGGCAGCTTACAACAAGACCATTGCACAAGATCACCAATTGGGAGCATTATTCGTGTTCTCACGTTCGGAAGGGGCAGACGAGAATTTCTGGGCTTCACGCACAAAATATCGTATCTATTCTATCCAGCAATTGTTTGCCGGACCGGACAAAGACAAAGACAACAGCGGCAGTGCCTCCGAAACCGGTAAAGTAGGTTCGGTCTTCCGTTTGACTTACAATTACAAAGAGAAATATATGCTGGAGGCTAACGGTCGTCTCGATGGTTCGGAAAAATTCCCGAAAAGCAAGCGTTATGGTTTCTTCCCATCTGTATCGGCAGCTTGGCGCATATCGGCAGAACCTTTCATGGAACCTTTCTCCGGAGTACTCAGCAACCTGAAGTTAAGAACTTCATGGGGACGCGCCGGAACAGACAACATCGGTCAATTCCAGTATATGTCCGCTTATGGTACCGGCGGTGATGCCGTATTTGGCGGTCAGAATCCGGAAATAGCCCCGGGATACACTGAAACCCGTTTCCCGAACCCCAATATCACTTGGGAAACTTCTGAAATGTTCAATATCGGTATAGATGCTTCGTTCTTTAACGGAAAACTTAATCTGGAAGCAGACTGGTTCTATAAAAAGACAAACGACATCCTGCGCGAACGTACGGATATGCCAGCCATCCTGGGATATAAATTGCCGGCAGCCAATGTAGGTAAAGTAGACAACAGAGGTATCGACCTGAATATCACACATCGCAATCACCTGCGCGATTTCAACTATTCTATTGCAGGCAATCTGACTTGGGCTAGAAACAAAGTCATTGACCTGCTGGAGCCGGCCGGTGAGAAAAACAATCCGAGACAGCGCAGCACGGGACACTCTATGAGCCAATATTTCGGTTATGAAGCATTGGGATTATTCCAGTCGGACGAAGAAGCCAACAACTGGCCTCAACCGCAATTCGGCAAAGCAAAGGCGGGTGATATCAAATACAAAGACCAGAACGGCGATGGTATCATCGATGCGGAAGATGAAATAGCTATCGGACGCAGCAACTATCCGGAATTGGTATACGGACTCAATCTGAATGCCGAATGGAAAGGTTTTGACATAACCTTCTTCTTCCAGGGAGCAGCACTGGCAGACTTCTATTACAATGGTTACCTGGCCTTCCCATACATCGAAGGACGCGGAGGAGCCCTGCTCGAACATCACATCGGCAACACGTGGACACCCGAAAATCCGAAAGCTGAATTTCCACGCTTGTACTATGGAGGCAATGCCAATAACCAATTGTTCTCTTCTTTCTGGATGCGTAACGGTTCATACCTCCGTCTGAAAAATGTAGAAATAGGTTATGACTTCAAGAAGTTACTGTTATCCAAGGTATCGGAAATTCAGGGACTGCGCCTCTACTTCAGCGGCTCCAACCTGCTGACCTGGTCGCAGATCAAGTACTTCGACCCAGAATTGCGTTCCACCGACGGAAGCGCTTATCCTCAAATGAAAACCTTTGTGTTTGGTGCTAACATTACATTCTAAACTTAAAAATTGAAACGTGATTATGAAAAAGATAAATACAGCCCTGTTTTGCTTATTTGTATTGCTCTTCTGTTCGTGCGATGTACTGAACAAAGCTCCACTGGACGAAATAGCGGACGACTCCTTCTGGTCGGACGAAACACTGGTGAAATATTACGTAAACGATCTATATAGCGAAATCTCCGTAGACGGACTGCAACTACAAGAAAACCGCAGCGACAATTCCGTCTCGGCACAGCGTGATAAATACCGTGCAAGCTGGTTTAAGTTCAACTATGACATGGTCAGTGCTTCCGATCCGCAAGATGACGACGTATGGGAAGATTATTACGTAAAAATACGTAAATGCAACCGTTTCTTCGAACGAATCGGTACATCGACCATCGAAGAAAGTGAGAAGTCAAGGCTAACAGGAGAAGTTCATTTCTTGCGCGCCATGTTCTATTTCGAAATGGTAAAGCGCTATGGCGGAGTGATCTTGTTGGATAAAGTGCTCACCATGGAAGATAACTGGGAAATCCCCCGTTCATCTGAGAAAGAATGCTATGACTTCATTCTGGAAGACCTCAAAAAAGCAACAGAAATGTTGCCTGCCTCGTATGGTTCGAGAGAAAAAGGCCGGGCTACCAAAGGTGCCGCTTATGCACTGAAATCAAGAGTAGAGTTGTATGACAAACGATATGAAGACGTTATCAAAAGTTGTGCCGAAGTATATAAATTGGGATATGAACTGGTAGATGGAACCACCCCGGAGAAATATCGCTCTATCTGGTGGACTGCCAATAAAGATAACAAGGAAATTATTTTCGATGTACAATACAAAAGCCCGGACGTATACAACAACATGATGGTGTGTAACATGGTGACGTATATCAACGATAAATACGGTGATCGCGGATGGGGTGGACTCGGTCCTACTCAGGAACTGATTGACGCATTTGAAATGGCAGACGGTACTCCCGCTACACAATACTCTCAAGCTCCTGCCGATCAGGTATTCGATATAAACACTTGCGGTATTTACGAGGGACGGGAACCACGATTCTATGCAAACATCGTGTTCCACGGTTCGCAAATTTTCTTTAATGCAGATAAAGGTGCCGTGACAGTAGACCGCTATCTGATGGATACTCCTGACAAGGGAGACGGTTCGCTTACCGGATATAATGTCTGGAAATGGATTGATTATGACAACTATAACTATCCGTACGCAGGTGCCGGCAGCCCGGACTTCAGTACTAACTGGATCATTCTCCGTTATGCAGAGATTTATCTGAATGATGCAGAAGCGCGCCTTGAAACAGGCGATGTGGAAGGCGCACGGAAAGCAGTCAATATGATTCGTCAACGAGTGGGATTACCGGACCTCACCGAATCGGATCCGGAAAAATTACGTGAATTGATCCGAAAAGAACGCCGTATCGAATTTGCCTTCGAAGAACAACGCTTCTACGACGTCCGTCGCTGGAAGATCGGCCCCGAGACACAGACCACCCTGCACGGAGTACGTTTTGTTTCTCCTACAGAATTTAAAGTTACCAAGACGGACATTCGTACCTGGAATGACCGGTTATACCTGACACCGGTACCTCATGACGAGATTGTCCGCTCCAGCGTTCTAAAACAAAATCCGGGATATTAACGATTGATTTCATCACACTTTTAAATATAGCATAATTATGAATAAGATAATTTCTATACTGATTTGCTGCTTCATTGCCGGCTGCCTCTTTGTTTCATGTGAACAACCCGACATACCGGACGTACCGAATTATGATAAAACGGAGATATTGACATTTAAAGTTTATAATCAGGATAAAGAAGAAGTCGGTACTCCTATTATTCTTTCGGATGAAGGAGTCGTTACCATTACGGTAGATGAAGGTACCGATCTGTCCAATGTCTTTGCCACCTGCACACTCTCTTCCGGAGCCACCCTGTCCCCTTCACTCGGAGGCTATCAGGACTGGAGTGGACTGAGCAAAGAGTTTACTGTAATTTCGGCCAGTGGTAAACGTTCAAAACCATGGACCGTGACTTTCAAAACCAAATAAATTCATAATGAAATATGTAATAATACTCATCCTCTGCATCTGCTCCTCTCTGCAGATGCAGGGTGCACTTTCCGCCTTAAAAGGCGGAAAGTCTAACCTCGCCCTCCACCTCGACGGGAAAGATAATAACGTACGGACAGGTATGGGAATATTGGAACCTTCGTGGACACTGGAATCCTGGATTAAAGGGGATGATTGCCAATGGGATAGTCTCGAAGTGATCATCGGAGGAGGAGAATATAGTGAACTGAAATGGGTGGATTATCTGCCTTTGGTTGTGAAAGAAGGCAAGATTCACTCTAGCCGTGCCAATCTCTCATCACCCCAAATACTGGATGACCAATGGCACCACGTGGCACTGACCTGTGACGGAAAGCAAACCATCCTCTATCTTGACGGTAAACAAGTAGACAAAGCTGACACGGCGACAGCTATTCTTCCCGGAGCCATCGGAGTGCATGACGTATATTATACTTTCGGGGGATTAATCGACGAAGTACGTGTCTGGTTGGATGAACCGTCCGGTAGAAGCCACTCACCCGGCATTTAAATCTTTGTGGGGATATTATAACTTCGATGACCTGAAAGATGAAACATCTGTCAATTGGGTAGGTAAAGGACATCAGGCTTATCACATCCGTAACGGACGTAACAAATACAACGAAAAAGCTCCACTGGCACATGCAGTCCCCAACGACAACCCTGCTTTTAAAGAGTTTGACGGAAACCAACAGTTGTTCAATGCCGTGATTATCCAAAGTGAATGGGATGCTGATCAGGGAAGTAAAAACGACCAGGCGCTAAAACTGAGGATTGCCGTACAAGGTTCCAAAAACCCACTGAAACTAACGGAACTGAAACTTGACTTCACCGGAACTACCGACCTTGCAGACATTGAGCAAATCCATATCTATTCTACCGGTAGTGAAGCACGTTCCACACAGAGCAAAGAGCTGTTCGGCAACGGACATACTCCCGAACAGTCATTGACACTCCGTCCCACTCACGGAGAAGAGATTCTGCTGCAACCGGGCATCAACTATTTTCTTCTCACATTCGATGTCCGCTCCAAAGCAACTCCCGGACATACCTTATATGCCTCAGTACCTTTCTTCAAGTTGAACGGAAAAAAAATTATTCCCGAAACATCTGCCGAAGAAGTACGTAAACAAGTGACTTGCAACAACCAAACACAATCCAATATAGTAAAAGTACTCCAATGGAACATCTGGCACGGAGGTATCCATCTGGGTAACGAAGGCCAACAACGAGTACTCGATCTGATTCGAAGCAGTCGTGCAGACGTTATCATGATGCAAGAAGCTTATGGCATCCAACAAATGCTGGCAGATTCGCTAGGATACCACCTCAAGACACATTCTCTCAAAGATAACCTGGCCATGTATAGCCGTTTCCCATTGGAAGCAATCGCCTGGAGAGAACCTTTCAAATCGAATCCTGCCAAAATCACCTTACCGAATGGTAAGCGGATAATGTTTGTTGACTGCTGGTTGCGCTATGCTTACCGCCCGGAATATACTAGCGGCTATGCTGAAAAAGGTCTCGACCCCTCTGTATGGGTTGCAGAAGATTCCATATTGGCATTACCCGATATCCGAAACATCTATACCAAGGATATAGCCCCGAACCTTGAAACGGACATGCCAGTCATTGTCACCGGAGATTTTAACTCGTGCAGCCATCTTGACTGGACCGAACGGGCTAAACCATTACACCACGGATATGGTCCGGTAGCTTTCCCGGCCTCTCGTTATATGCTGGAGAATGGCTTCAAGGACAGCTTCCGCGAGAAGAATCCCGACGAAGTTGCTTATCAGGGAGGTACAGTTGCAGCCATTTACGGGCAAATGCAAATGTCCCGCATTGACTTCATTTATTATAAAGGAGGACTCAAAGTATTATCTTCCAAGATCGTACGTACTGCTCCTGAAATAGACTATGTATGGGCATCAGACCATGCAGCAGTACTGACCGTATTCGAAGTGGAATAAAAATAACAGGCACGGATGTAGCCGAAAAACAGATATTTATAATCTTGTGAAATCCGCATCATCCGTGCCTAATCTATCAGCATAAGAACACCATGCTACAAAATCACGCGTTTATAGGGTTCTTTCTGATAATCTTTTATCTTGATTTTCCACCAGTTCCAACTGCTTCCGTTAGTCGGCGAAATAATTCCCGCATCCGGATACTTGTTATAGAAATCAATCGTTTTTACCCTCTTGGGAAGTTTTGGAAACACAAGTGTCAGTAAAACAGAGCGCCCCTGACAACCTTCCACCCACAGCAATTTATTCATTTCAATGCCATGTGCTTCTTCCAGAACCGGATATTCATCACCAGTCTTGCAATCTACTATACACAATCCTTTATTGATGACTAACCAATTACGATCATAATGAATAGGTACACTCAAAACAACCAACGTCTTATCAGGCAAAGTTTCAATCTTCTGAATCTGCGTTCTTCCACCATTGTGACGAGAAGAAACAGACAGCTGATTCGCATTAAGAGTCACTTCTTCCAATTTATCAGAACGTAGAGGTCGTCCCTCTCTGTCATATTCGGCTTGACGGACAGCTGTCGGCTGAAAATTATCAACTTTCAGATTATCCAACGTCCATGCGCCTCCATTGGGCGGCGTCAATCCTTTCTCTTCCGGAAAACAATCCCAGATACTTACTGTCTTTACTTTCCGGTCAAGGGGAGGAAATACAAGAGTAAATTCCAACATTTGCCCTTCTTGCCCCACAACCCAATAAACCCGGTTTAACTCAATCCCACGGGTAACCGAACGAATACGGTAAACATCCTTCGAATCTTCGTCAACGATGGACAACCCCTTTTCAAATTGCAACCAATGCCTGTCATAATGTATTGGAATAGCCAAAGTAACACGGGTATCTTCTTTAGACCGTTCAATGAACCGCACATATGCATTATTTTTACGTGGAGCACGAGACAATACAACCTGATCAGCCCGTAAATCGATATCCACGGTATGATTTATATTTTGCTCCTGTGAAAAAGTTCCATCCGAGCTCTCTGCCGAAAGTGTATCCAGAGCCTTCGGTACAAAAATTGAGACTTGCGCAAGCGGCTGTCCGGCCCCGGATTGAACGATGTGAGCATCCCTTGATTGTACATAGTGAACTATCTTTGGAGTATCCAGCAATAAAAAGTCTTTCTCATTACCGGCACTGTCTACTGTTACTTCGGGTAATACGACTTTCGGAGTTTCTGCCTTTATCGGCAAAGATACCATCGGCAATACGGGTTCGACCAGCACCGGATTTTCCGTAAAAGAGAATAAAGCCAGTACACCTATACATAAAGGAAGCAACGCTATCTTGCGTACCCCTGCCAAACGTTCTTTATATTGATGTTTCATCATGATAAATCGTTTTTTAATTAATGAATTATGAAAACCATTTGCAACCTTCGGGCTGTATCCCATCAACTCTTCGAATAAGATGCTTTGATATTCAAATAATTCAATCTCGCCGGAAAGCAAACAACGATCCACCTGAAATTCATGGAGGGCTCGCAGTTCACGTTTTACCAGCCAGACAAACGGATTAAACCAACATAAAATAGACAAACCTTCAATAAATAAAGTGTCCCGATAGTGATGATTACGAATATGCGCCTTTTCATGAAGCAGAACTACACGCAACACTTCGCCTTCTAATTTCCGGTTGATAAAAATCATCCGGTAGAACGAGAACGGCGAAACGACCTCATGTGGTCATTTTATCTACATGAGGTATCCGTAACGCTTCGGACAAATAAAGTGGTTCTTCCCAAAATCGGACGGTTTCTACCGCCGACAGCTTACTCTTGAATGTGGCGATTATTCGTTTGCAACTGCCTGTCTGCTGGCAAACCGAAAGTATGGCAAGAACAACCACCCGGAAGATATTAAGAGCCATCAGTATATCATCAGCTTCGACCCACGGGATGCAGCCGACAACGGCTTGACCATGGAAAAGGCACAGGCACTTGGCCTGAAATTCTGCGAAGAAAACTTCCCCGGTCATCCTGCCATCGTCTGCACCCACCCGGATGGGCATAACCATTCGGGAAACATCCACGTCCACATCGTGATCGGCAGCATCCGAATGCGCGAGGTGGAACGCAAGCCCTATATGCAGAAACCCCGTGACTGGCTAGAGGGCATGAAGCATTCCAGTACTGCCCAGACCATGCGGCATCTCCGTGTCGAGGTCATGGAGCTGTGCGAAGGTGCTGGACTGTACCAGATCGACCTGCTCAACGGCTCGAAGGAGCGCGTGAGCGAAGCGGAGTATTGGGCGCGTAGGCGCGGTCAGATGAAACTTGACCGTGAGAATGCTGCCCTTACCGCAACTGGACAGCAGCCCCGGCAGAAGAAGTTTGAAACCGTAAAAGATACCCTGCGGAAACAGATTTCGTCTGTATTGTACCGTTCCACCAGCTATGAAGATTTTTCCGACAGGCTCTTGCAGCAATACGGCATTGCCGTCAAGGAAAGCCGTGGGCAGCTCAGCTATCTGCCCGCTGGCAGAACGAAGTTTATCCGAGCGAAACATCTCGGTGACAAGTTCGATAAGGCAGCAGTGCTTGCCACGTTGCAGGCAAACGCCGAACGCAAACCCAAGGCGCAGTTCAAGCAGGATACCATCGGGAAACTGATCGACATCCAGTCGAGGATGACCGAGGGCAAGGGCATCGGCTATAAGCGTTGGCTCACGAAACACAATCTCAAAGTTATGGCACAGACCGTGAAGCTTCTGCAGGAAAAAGGCTTGACCGACGAGGACGCCTTGAACCAGCGCATCACCGAACTGGAAACCAAGTATCACGACGCACTGGCAGTGGTGAAAGACCTCGAAGG
>OGUQ01002154.1_pt1 | contig 14256 bp, 15 predicted proteins | sample 1574701 | NCBI WGS metagenome assembly OGUQ01 (sample SAMEA2582087, study PRJEB24529) | metagenome | biome: Human gut stool | place: China | collected 2011 | reverse complement strand
CCAAAATGTTGGTGTAAATTAAATTCCGCGAATTTATCATTTCACAAGCTTAAGCATACCGGCTTCTTCTGAATTGTCATCTTTTTCAATCCCGTGGTAAACGGTCATGTTTAAGTACCGTGGACCAGCAGCCCATTTTTCATTCTGTTCAATCAGTAGTGCTCCCATTAGTCGCAAGACGCTTAGATCATTCGGGAATATCCGGATTACACGGTCACGACGACGGATTTCTTGATTAACCCGCTCAATTGTATTATTCGTCCGGAGACGCTTCCTTAGCTCCTCTGGGAGCTGGTAAATCACCATTAATTCGTCAAAACTATTTTCTAATTTCTTCACCACCTTAGGGAACTCGGTCTGCCAATCTTTAACCAATTGGTCACGCCGTTCAACCGCTTGGTCGTACGTTGGAGCATTAAATAAATCTTTGAGTCGGTTAGCAACTTCTTTACGATCCTTGAGTGCCAGAATACTTGTACAGTCATTACTAAAATGAAATTGACATCTCTGCCAAAGGCTACCCTGAAATTGCGTAGTGATTGCATCCTTTAAGCCACAATGAGCGTCTGAAACAAACATTGCTTCAAATTGTAGTCTTGAAGATTCAGTTCTGTATGTACAGGACAGTACTGTGTTTTTGCAGGAGCCGCCCTCTGCCCTGCTCAGTCCGCTGCGGGCCGTACAGGCACCTTTGCAGGATTGGCTGGAAGCGAACCCGGATGCCGAAGTACATGCACAGTTGCTGGAGCTTTATTTTGCTGTACAGGACATCCCCCGGGCCGCCGAACGATACGACAGCCACTTTGTCACTCAGCTTACCGCGCGCGGCAGAGAGCTTGAATTGCAGCTGCTGTGTCTGGACCCGGCACCTTTTGTGGATGCCAGCCTTGCCGCAGGGCGCAGCGCAGCGCTGTTCAGTGCAACACTGGCTCCGCCCTCGTTCTACCGCAGTGTTCTGGGCTGCAGCGATGCACGTGCCGTCGCACTGGACAGTCCCTTCCCGGCTGAAAATCTGGGGCTGTATTGCCTGCCGAATATCTCTACCCGCTACCGCGACCGCGAAGCCAGCGTGCAGGCAGTTTCGGATGCACTGGCCCGTCTGGTGCAGGCCAGAACGGGAAACTACTTTGCCTTTTTCCCAAGCTACGCATATCTGCGGCAGGTACACGAAGATTTTGCAGCACGTTACCCGGGCATTCGCACCCTTGTGCAGGAAAGCCGTCTGGATGATGCCGCTCGGGCTGAATTTCTGGCTCAGTTTGTGCCGGACCCGGCCGAAACGCTTCTGGGTTTTGGCGTGATGGGCGGCATCTTTGGTGAGGGAGTTGATCTTGCAGGCAGCCGCCTGATCGGGTGCGCCATTGTGGGTGTGGGCCTGCCGCAGGTAAATCCGCAGCAGGAAATGCTGCGCCGTTATTATGACGCACAGAACGGCTTTGGATTTGATTATGCCTACCGCTATCCCGGCATGAACAAGGTACTGCAGGCCGCAGGGCGCGTGATCCGCACGCCGGAAGACAGAGGTGCGGTGCTTTTGCTGGATGACCGGTTTGCCCAGCAGGAATACACCCGGCTGTTCCCTCCTCACTGGCGGCATATCCGCTATCTGCGCAGCTGCGAAGAACTGGCCGCTGCCCTGCAGGACTTCTGGAATAAATGAGACCCAAACAAAAAGGCACTGCCGCACCCAAAACAGGAGCGGCAGTGCCTTTGCTTCTTTTTTGTTTTATTTTGCTGCTTTCCGGTTCTGCTGCAGGCTATCCCACGAGGGCATTTCATTGCGCAGCTTTTCCCACATGGGCATTGCCGTGCCGGTCTGCCTGCGCAGAGCATCGAACGCTTCGTCCAGATACTTCATTTCGGACACTGCGTGCATGGCGTGATCCGAAACGCACAATCTGCCCAGCGGTGTTTTTGTCATGGTAAACACCATCGCTTCCATCTTACGGCGGGCCGATGTGCCGGGCTGGAAATTATCGGTGTTGTTGGCATCGTTCACCGGGATGCCCGCATCCTTGAGCATCAGGCAGGCTTCATAGGCGGCATCCAGAATGGCGCCGCGCTGCTGCTTGGTGGCCCGGTGCAGATCGCCGTTGCAGGCATAGCACACATAGCACGCCGGCAGAACGAATGCAATGTGGCACTTGAGCCATTCATCCATATCGCCATAGAAGGTCAGCTTGTATTTTGCACCGTCAAAGGCGGTCTTGAGCCGGGTTCGGAAGGTGCCAGAAAGCGGAGTTGTGGCACCGCCCACCGTCATGCCAGCACTGACGTACACACTGACCACATGGTCGTGTTCACGGCGGCCTGCCGTGCCCTGAAAGCCGAATGCGATCTTATCCGCCGGGCGCTGCATGAATTCCAGCACCTGCTTTGCCTGCGGGTTGTTGCCCACAAACACAAAATACTGGCTCTTGTTGGCCTTGAGCACAGGAAGCACATCCGGCAGCTGGCCCGCCTGCACGACCACAAAGACGAGATCATAATAATCATCCGGGGCAAGAGTGTCCACGGTTTTGATCCGTTCCGTTGTGGTCTTGCGCTGCACCCAGTGGCGGATGACCAAACCCTTCTGGTCGATCATTTCCTTCCACTCTCCGCGTGCAAGCAGCGTGACAACGTTCTTTTTGTTCTGCATCAGCACATGGGCCAGCTCGCAGCCCAAAACGCCCGCACCGTAAACCAGAATCCTCATCCAGATACGCCTCCCTTATGTGTGTTAAGGTTTGCTTACTTTTTCAAAAACGAGAAAAAGCCTTTTTTCTCGTAAGGTGCACTGCTTACGCCCTTGACCTCATAGCCGGTTGCATTGATGGCATCCCGCAGCTTCTGCTCGTCCAGCGGCTGTTCCGAGTGGATCACCGTCTGGGCTTTTGCCTGCGAGGACGACACCCTTTTTACCTCCGGGAAGGCCTTGCGCACGGCTTCGTTGACATGGCTCTCGCACATGCCGCACATCATACCCTCTACTTTTACGATCGTTTCAATCATTTTATTCTCCTCCAGATCTTCTGCGCGCATCGGCCCGTTGACGCAGAATCTGTTAGGAAGCACTAACCGCAGTTTCAAACAAAACGCCGTCGGGAACTGCCCGGCAGCGGTGCGGAGCGGTTCCCTGTTCTGTGGTGGGTCTGCTCAGAAAATGCACGCATGATTTCTTGTCTTCATCATATCACACCAGTGGGCTAAATGCAAGATGAAAAATACCCCCTCCCGGTTTTTTGTGCTTTTCACTCATGCACCCGGCATCCTGCTGCCGGGTCAGTATTCAATGCCCTGCCGGGCGGAAATTCCCCTCTGGTAAGGGTGGCGGTGGCACTTCATCTCCGTGGCATAGTCGGCAGCATCCAGCATCCACTGCGGCGCAGTATGGGCAGTAAGCACGCATTCCTGCTCTGCCGGGCGTTCCAGCACAGCCTTTTGCAACAGGGCTTTATCCACCATATCCAGTTCCCATGCGCTGCCCGCTTCGTCCAAAATCAGCAGGTCGGCAGGGTCAGCCATGGCAGCTGTGAGGTTCGCATTCTGCAGCTGGCGGGTGGCTTCCTTTTCCGCTTCGTTCATCTGGAACACGAATTTCTGCCCCGCCTTGCCGCGGTACACCTTTGCACCCAGCTGTTCCAGCAGCGGCACCTCGCCGCTTTTGCCGCCTTTGAGGAACTGCAGGATCACCACCCGCTTTCCGCTGCCCATGGCCCGCAAAGCAAGGCCCATGGCAGCGGTGGTCTTGCCCTTGCCATCACCGTAATATAGATGTAACAGCCCTGTACACTTCATGGTCATTTCTCCTTTTGTCTTTGCGTTTATGGTAACACAAACCCAGCAAAAAAGAAAGAGGAAGCACCCGAAGGCGCTTCCTCTTTCAAACAATGCGATATTTACTGATACAGAGGGAAATCCCGGGTCAGCTTCAGCACACGGTCACTGATCTCGTCCTTCTTCTCGTCGTAGTGCCAGATGCAATCGGCGATGCAGTCGGCAATCACCTTCATCTCGGCCACGCCCATGCCGCGGGTGGTAACAGCCGGGGTGCCCAGACGCACGCCGGAAGTCACAAAGGGGCTGCGGGTCTCGCCGGGGACAGTGTTCTTATTGGCGGTGATGTGCACGCTGTCCAGACGTGCTTCCAGCTCCTTGCCGGTGCACTCCTCGTCACGCAGGTCGATCAGCATGAGGTGGTTATCCGTACCGCCGGACACCAGCTTGACACCGCGTGCCTGCAGCTCTGCTGCCAGAGCCTGTGCATTCTCCACGATCTTGCGGGCATATTCCTTGAACTCCGGCTTCAGTGCTTCACCAAAGCAGACAGCTTTTGCGGCGATCACATGCTCCAGCGGGCCGCCCTGGGTGCCGGGGAACACGGCAGAATTGATGCGCTTTGCAAGAATGGGATTGTTGGTCAGGATCAGACCGCCGCGGGGGCCGCGCAGGGTCTTGTGGGTGGTGGTGGTAACAACATCAGCATACGGCACAGGGCTCTGGTGATAGCCGCCTGCTACCAGACCGGCAATGTGGGCCATATCCACCATCAGATATGCACCATAGCCGTGGGCGATCTCAGCGATCTTCTCAAAATCGATGGCACGGGGATATGCAGATGCACCGGCCACGATCAGCTTGGGGCGCACCTTCTTAACCTGCTTTTCCAGCTCAGCATAGTCGATCACGCCGTCGGCATTGACACCGTAAGAGACAAAGTTATAGTTCTTACCGGACATGTTCACCGGAGAACCGTGGGTCAGATGGCCGCCCTGAGACAGGTCCATGCCCATGACAGTATCGCCCAGATCCAGCAGAGCAAAATAAACTGCCAGATTGGCCTGTGCACCGGAGTGGGGCTGAACATTGGCATATTTTGCGCCGAACAGCTTGCAGGCACGCTCGATGGCAATGTTCTCCACCTCGTCCACATAGACACAGCCGCCATAGTAGCGCTTGCCGGGCAGGCCCTCGGCGTACTTGTTGGTCAGGATGCTGCCCATTGCGGCCATGACGGCGGGAGAGACGATGTTCTCACTGGCGATCAGTTCAATGTTCTGGCGCTGACGGTTCAGCTCGCGATCCATGGCTGCAGCCAACTCCGGATCAACGGTATTGACCAGACCGATGGTGTCCATCATTTCATTGTACATAATATTCTACCCCTCTCAATTTCCGGAGAAAGCCCCGGATCTCTGGATCTCTTCAAGCCATCCTGCTCCGCGCACGAACCGAATTGCTTTCTTTTATCATAGCAGAAAGCTGTAGAATCTTCAACTTCCATTTTGCCAAAAGGCTTGCTTTTTTCGTCTGAAGTGTTTATTATACTTGTATAAAAATGCAGTGTCGTTTTTGTATATTTTTCAAGTCAGTCAACCTTCAGATGAAGCGAGGTGTTCTCTGGTGACGGTCAGCGAAGCAAAGCAGACCCAGCGCAAAGCGGGCCGTGCCGCACGCAAGGCTCTCGGCCCGGAAGAACGCAAGGCTGCAAATGCCGCTTTGTGCGCATCCCTCTGGCAGCTGGCTGCCGTGCAGAATGCGCAGACCATCCTGCTGTACGCAGCGTTTGGCTTTGAAGCCGACCTTGCTGCCTTTGCCGCCGAAGCAGCAGCTCAGGGCAAAACACTGGCCTATCCGGTGTGCGGCGAGGCGTATTCCCTTACAGCCGCTGTGCCCGGCCCGGACGGCTGGGAGATGGGGCAGTACGGCATCCGCACCCCCATCCTGAGCCGGTCGGAGATTCTGCTGCCGGAAGCGCTGGATCTGGTCCTTGTACCCTGCACGGCTTTTGATGCAGACTGCTTCCGGGTCGGCATGGGCAAGGGCTATTACGACCGGTATCTTCCCCGCTGCAAAAACGCGGTGAAGATCGGCATTGCATTTGAGGCACAGCGGGTGGAACATGCTGCCGTAGACGAGCACGACCAGCGGCTGGATGCCTATGTAACAGAGAGGGGTATTTACAAATGGAAATGACTAAGCTGAGCTGTGAGAAATTTCTCGCAGAGCTGGCCAGCAAAGCCCCCACGCCGGGCGGCGGCGGAACGGCGGCGCTGGGGGGGGCTTCCGGTGTAGCGCTGGGCAATATGGTGGGCAACCTGACCACCGGCAAAAAGAAATATGCCGCCGTGGAAGCAGACATTCAGGCCCTGAACACAAAGGCCGATGCCCTGCGCAAAGAGCTGGAGGCGCTGGTGCAGGCCGATGCCGATGCCTTTGCGCCGCTGGCTGCGGCCTACGGCTTGCCCAAGGACACACCAGAGCAGGCTGCACACAAAGCCGCCGTGCTGGAAAAGGCGCTGGATGCCGCCTGTGCCGTGCCACTTGAGGTCATGGAAAAGTGCGCCGAGGGCATTGCTCTGGTGGAAGAATACGCCGCCAAGGGCAGCGTGATGGCCGTCTCGGACGCAGGCTGTGCAGCCGCCCTGTGCAAGGCAGCCTTGCAGGCCGCAAGCCTGAATGTGTTCATCAACACAAAGCTGATGGCAGACCGTGAGCGCGCTGCTGCGTTGGACGCAAAAACAGACAAACTGCTGGATGAATTTGTATCGCGGGCAGACGCTGTTTTTGCATCCGTGACGAACAAATTGCGGAATAAGTGAGGAAAAGTATTATGGCAACGATTTTGAAGGGCACACCCGTTGTAGCCGCTATGAACGAACGCAATGCGGCGCTGTGTGAGCAGCTCAAGGCAAAAGGCATCACTCCCACGCTGGCCGTGGTGCGTGTGGGTGAGCGGGAGGACGACCTCTCCTACGAGCGCGGCGTGATCGCCCGCTGCGGCAAGGTGGGCGTGGAGGTAAAGCAGTTTCTTCTGCCCGCCGATGCTTCGCAGGACGATCTGTTGAAGGCGATCGCCGAGGTGAACGCAGAGGATACCATCCACGGATGCCTGCTGTTCCGTCCGCTGCCCAAGCAGTTCAATGACCGCACTGTGCGTGCGGCGCTGGCTCCGGAAAAGGACATTGACGGCATCACGGACGATTCTCTGGCCGGTGTGTTCACTAATACCGATCTCGGCTACGCTCCCTGCACCGCGCAGGCCTGCCTTGAGATCCTGAAGTATTACAACATTCCGCTTTCCGGCAGGCGCGCTGTCGTAGTGGGCCGCAGCCTTGTGGTAGGCAAGCCCGCAGCCATGATGCTGGACCGCGAGAACGCCACCGTGACCATCTGCAATTCCCGCACGCAGAACCTGCCCGCCATCTGCAAGGAAGCAGATGTGGTAGTAGTGGCCATGGGCAAGATGGGTGCCGTGGGTGCCGACTGCCTGCGTGAGGGCCAGGCCGTGGTAGATGTGGGCATCCATGTGAACGAAAAGGGCAAGCTGTGCGGTGACGTAAAGTTCAGCGAAGCAGAGCCGGTAGTGGATGCCATCACGCCGGTACCCGGCGGTGTGGGCACTGTGACCACCTCGGTGCTGGTGGGTCATGTCGTGCAGGCTGCAGCAAAAAAGGCCGGGCTGTAACGAATGATAGAACTATAAAATAAAAGACGCTTGATACACTGCTGTATGCTTCCCTGCCGGGAAAACATATTCAGACAAGACCAAGCGTCTTTTTTTGATTGCTATATTTTAGCCGCGGACAATGAGCAGCAGCAAAGCCGAAGCCACACACTGCATGATCAGCCAGCGGGCCACCACCTGTTCGTCGCTCCAGCCCTTATTCTTGCGGGCGTGGTCGTGCAGAGGGGTGCGGGTGTTCTTGAGGATGGAAATGTGCAAGAAGCGCTTCAGGCTGATCTTCAGGATGCCCAGACTGCCATCCACGATGAACACGATGGCTGCCAGCAGGAAGGCAAACGGATGGCCGCACTTAAGGGACAGCATTGCGATAAAGAAGCCCATTGCGCGGCTGCCGGCATCGCCCATCAGCAGGCTGGACGGCTTTGCGTTGGACCACAGATAGGCCAGCAGCGCACCCATGAACACAACGCCTGCGGTGCCGTACTCGGCCAGCTCTGTTTTATAGGCCAGCAGGTAGGTGCCGATGGTCACCACTGCAACACTTGCCGAAAGGCCGTCCACGCCGTCGGTGCAGTTGACCACATTGATGCTGGTCCAGATCAGAATAACGATCAGCAGCAGGTACACAGCATACGGCAGAGTGAAACTCCACTGCAGGAAATTCACACCGCAGCCGTTGAAGTTGAGGTAGGTCACACCTGCAACAATGGCAATGGCAAAATCAATGATACCCTTTTTATACTCGTTCCATGCAGTTTCAGCAGCATCGTCAAAGTAGCCGGACAGCATGGATGCAATGAGCAGGATGGTGTAGATGACGTATTCCACCTTGAACGGCAGGAATGCCAGCGATACCAGTGCGATGCACAGCACGAAGATCAGGCCGGAACCACGGGCCTTACCCTTGGAAAGCGCACCGTTCACCGCAAACTCGCGGCCATGGTCGTGCGGAAGCTTATCGTGAAAAACGGAGTCCATCAAAGCCGTGAGGGCAAACGCCAGCAGGAATGCAAGAGCATCGACACCGCGCTGTCCTACGACCGAAAGCAGTGATTCGATCATATTCAAAGTTCCTCTTTCTTTTATGTTTGTGAGAGAAGTGTATCACGCTATCCATAAAAAATCAATCATTCCCGGAGAAAAATCCACGTTTGATTGACTTTCTGCAGCACCGCACTTATAATAGTATATCAGTCTGTCAAAAAAGTTATTGTTTCTATAAAAGGAGAACTCATGTCCATCTCTCTTGAGCAGCTTTCGGCGCAGATGCGCCGGGGCGAACAGGTGCCGCTGCGGCACACCATGCAGGTGGTGCTCACACTGAGCATCCCATCCATCCTGCAGCAGATCGTGGTAACTGCGGTGGAGTACATCGACGCAGCCATGGTGGGGCATATCGGTGCATCTGCTACGGCATCCATTGGCATCGTCAGTTCCAGCACGTGGCTCATGCATGGAATGCTGGCCGGTCTATATATGTCCTTTGCCATTCAGGTGGCACAGTATCTGGGGGCAGACCGGCAGGACGATGCACGCGGTGTATTGCGCCAATCTATGATCTTCAACCTTGTGGTGGGCCTTGCAGCTGCGGCCTTCGGCATTGGCATCAGCCGCTTTCTGCCCGGATGGCTGGGTGCCGACCCTTCCCTGCAGGCGGATGCTTCGGCCTACTTTGCCATCTGGTCGGCTTCCCTGCCCTTTTTGATGATCATGGGAACCTATTCCTCCATGCTGCGTTCCTCCGGCGATGCCCTGACACCGGGCCTTATCAGCGTGCTGACCTGCGTGCTGGATGTGATCTTTAACTTCTGCCTCATCAATCCCACCCGTGAGATGGTGGTGTTTGGCCGCACAATGACCGTCTGGGGCCTTGGCTGGGGGGTACCGGGCGCAGCACTGGGCACCGCCCTTGCTACCACTATCAGCGGTGTGCTGACCCTTGCCATCCTGCTGCTGCGGGACGGACCGCTGTGCATCCGCAAGCCCGGCTCCTGGCACATTACCAAAGCCTGCCTGCAGAACCTGTGGAAGGTAGGCGCACCGCTGGCTGCAGAGCGTGCAGTTCTTTCCTCGGCGCAGGTGCTGCTCATCCGCATCGTATCCGGCCTTGGCACCACCGCCATTGCTGCCAACAGTCTGGGTGTGAGTGCCGAAAGCCTGTGCTACATGGCAGGCTATGGCATTCAGGATGCATCCCTTGCACTGGTGGGGCAGGCCGTGGGCGCAAACCGTCGGGATATGGCAAAAAACTTTGCCTGGCTGTGCACCGGCATGGGCATGGGCATTATGGCGCTGACCGGCGTTGGCATGTATATTTTTGCGCCAAACCTGATGGGCGTTTTCACCGCAGATGCGGCAGTTATTGCGCTGGGCGCACGGGTGCTGCGCATTGAAGCACTGGCCGAACCGATGTTCGGTGCCAGCATCGTTGCTAGCGGTGCCATGCAGGGTGCCGGAGACAGCACGGGATGCTTTGTGCTGAACCTTGTCAGCATGTGGGGCATCCGGCTCACGCTGGCTTCCCTGCTGGCTCCGCATTTTGGGCTGGTGGGTGTATGGATGGCCATGAGCTTTGAGCTGACCATGCGCGGTGTGCTGTTCCTTGTGCGGCTGGCCCATGGCAGATGGCTGGACAAAGGGGCATTGGCCTGATTGATCGCGGGCGGATATATTTTCCTCTAAATAACAACTCCCCGGCCGGGAACCGCACTGCGGGACCTGACCGGGGAGTTTTGCTGTGGTTATATGATTTGAGAAGAAGAAAAAAGTGGAGAACAAGTTACTTTCTGCCGTGCAGGATGGGAGACAGCGGCTTGTAGATCAGCATGCACAGCACTGCATCCAGCAGGCCCTTGACCAGCGTGAAGGGCATATTGAAGATGACAAGGCACTTGATGAGGCTGTCTGCAGAAGGCAGGATGGCCTGATACATACCGAGGATGGCTTCCAGCGGCATGTGGTAGAACTGCACATAGGCCGGATAGGTGATGAAGTAGTTTGACGGTACGCTGAACACAGCCATGGCTGCAGCGCCTGCAATAGCACCGATGATGGCGGTCTTGCGGCTCTTGTGGTGCTTATAGACAGCGCCTGCCACAGCGGAGAAAACCGCACCCAGCATGAAGTTGCACAGCTCGCCCACGCATGCAGTGGAAGTGCCCTTGATAACGATGTGCAGCAGGTTCTTCATAAAGCTGATGACCACACCGTACACCGGGCCGAGAGCAAAGGCACCCAGCAGAGCCGGCAGGTCAGAAAAGTCCATCTTGACGAAGGACGGAATGAGCATCGGAATGGGAAACTCAATGAACATCAGGATAAAGGCCACCGCGCTGAGCATGGCGGCAACAGTAAGATTGTGAGTCGTGCTTTTTTTCATGGTAATGATCCTTCCCGGGGTAAGATGCCCCTTACAAAAATTGTTCCGAAAGCTCTTTTCGTATCTTGTTTTTTTGAACGGGAAGGACAAATAGAAAAGCGCCCTGCTGCAACAAAAACACTGCAACAGGGCGCGTAGACAACGATTTGCCTGCCGTTTCTTGCATCCGGACTATACCGTTGGTCCCGGAGTTGCACCGGGTCAGCACCCTTGCGGGTGGTCGCGGACTTTACCGCCAGTGGGGAATCTCACCCCGCCCTGAAACGAACTTTCTGGCACAAAGTATAGCGTGGCAGGCCCAGCTTGTCAAGAGGGCATCTTAAAATTTGTGCAAAAAATGTCAAAGTAATTCTTTCAAGCTCCCTTCTCTGTAAGCTCTTGCCCGGGTGGGTGCGGTATGGTATCATAGATGGGTCGTATAAAATTCAGGAGGTTATCATGATCTTTTCTATTCGTGATCTTTCGTTTGAGTTTGGCTCTGTACTGCTGGAGGGCTGGTTTGCACTGGCTGCGCGCGCAGGGTGCGCGCTGCTCATTCTGCTTGCCGCATGGCTGGTACGCCGCTGGCTGAGCAAAAGGGGCATTCCGGCACTGCTGGCCCGCAAGTGGTACTTTAACGGCACTCCCATCCTGCTGCGCAGCTTTGCGGTACCCATCCAGCGCATGTGCACTGCGGTTGGCGTATATCTGGCGGCAGCTTCCCTGCCCTGGGCCATTCCCGGCATTGCCAGACTGCTGTTGGTCTGCTTCCGCCTTGTCATGACCCTGCTGGTCTGCGAAGGCCTGTATGCGGCATCGGATCTGGCCGCCCTGCTGCTGGCTTCCTGCAGCCCGGAGATCCGCTCCAACAAAACACTCTGCTCTTTGCTGGACACCGCCTACAAGGTGCTGGTGATCGTGCTGTGCGTGGCAGCGTTGGCACAAGAAGTGGGCTTTCCCATCGGCAGCATTGTCGCCGGTGCCGGTCTGGTTGGTCTGACCATCTCGCTGGCCGCACAGGAAAGCGCCAGCAACCTGTTTTCCGGCATCGTGATTCTGCTGGACAAGCCCTTCTCGGTGGGCGACTGGATCACTGTGGGCGATGTGGAAGGCGAAGTGATCGACATCAACTTCCGTTCCACCCGCATCCGCTCGCTGGATAAAACCATCAATGTGGTGACGAACAGTAAGATCTGCTCTTCCACCGTGCAGAACGCCGCCCTGCGCACCATGCGGCCCTACAAGTTCAATCTGGGTGTCACCTATGGCACCACCCGCCCGAAGCTGGAACAGCTGATGAAAGACTTGCAGACCATGCTGGACGCAAGCCCTTACACCAACAAGGGTACCAACATCGTACAGCTTGCAAACTTTGGCGATTCCAGCATCAACATTCTGGTCTCCACCTACCTGCTGACTAACGCCTACGCGGAATTTTTGCAGATGCAGAACGACCTGAACCTGAACATTATGGACATCATGCAGGCCGACGGTGTGGATTTTGCGTTCCCCTCCACCAGCGTGTATATCGAAAAGAACTGAGCAAACCTGTAAAGGGGCTGTTGCAAAATAGCGCCAATGAAAAGCGGAAAGCAAAAATCTCATCTTTTTCCCTCAAAAAGAGTAGAATTTTTCGGAACTGAAAATGCAAAAAGCTGAGCACCTGCTTTTTCACAGATGCTCAGCTTTGCTATACTCATTTTTTGAAATCTGCCTTTGAAGCCTCAACATTCTGCCCGTTTTGTACGGTGAATGCGGCGGCTATTTTCAATCAGTCAGCTCAAGACTGGCAGGCAGTAATCAGGCTCATTTTGTAGACCTCGTCGGCGTTGCAGCCACGGGACAGATCGTTGATGGGAGCGTTCAGACCCTGCAGGATGGGGCCGTAAGCTGCATAACCGCCCAGACGCTGAGCGATCTTATAGCCGATGTTGCCGGCCTCGATGCAGGGGAAGATGAAGGTGTTGGCCTGACCAGCCACCTTGCTGCCCTTGCACTTGACCTGTGCAACTTCGGGAGCAACGGCAGCGTCAAACTGTAGCTCACCGTCCACAGCCAACTCGGGATCCATTTCCTGAGCCTTGATCACAGCGTCATGGCTCAAAGCAACGGTGCCGCCCTTGCCGGAGCCCTTGGTGGAGAAGCTCAGCACAGCAACCTTCGGATCGATGCCGAACAACTTTGCGGTCTTAGCGGTCTCAATAGCAACCTCAGCAAGCTTTGCAGAAGCGGCGATCTTGACCTCGCCGGTAGCCTTATCAATGGTATCGGTATAGTCGATGTTAACAGCGCAGTCGCCCATGGCAATGCGCTTCAGGCCCTCTTCACCGCAGTCACGGTCCAGAATGAAGCAGGAGCTCACCAGATGTGCGCCCTTCTTGGTCTTGACCAGCTGCAGAGCGGGACGGATGGTGTCGGCGGTGGAGTAGGTAGCGCCGCCCAGCAGGCAGTCAGCCTTGCCCATCTTGACCAGCATGGTGCCGAAGTAGTTGGACTTCTTCAGCATTGCGGTACACTCTTCAGCGGTCTGCTTGCCCTTGCGCAGCTCGACCATGGTGTTCACCATCTCGTCGAAACCTGCGTAGTTCTCAGGGTCAATAATCTCAGCAGCGGAAATATCAAAATTGCCTGCGGCAGCAGCAGCCTTGCACTCAGCCTCGTTGCCCACCATGACAACCTTCAGAACGCCCTCGGCCAGCAGCTTGCTGGCTGCCTCCAGGATGCGGGGGTCATTGCCCTCGGTAAAAACGATCGTCTTGGGGTTTGCCTTCAGCTGTGCTACCAGCGGTGCAAACATATCAGCCATTGTGATTACCTCCGAATTTACTTTCCAATATTCACATCCAGATATCTGTTGGACACAAGGATGCCTTTCTCTTTTATTCTAGCACATACGGCAAAAAGTTCAAGACAAAATTGGCTTTTTGCGCTACAATTTTTGCCTCACGCTTCATCGTTATTTTCCTGCCAAAGTAGTAAAACACGCCCTGCGTATTCCTTCACAATTTCCCGTAAACCACCTTCCACAAATTTCAATTTTAAGCTATGCACTTTTGATTCACAATTTTTCTTTTTTAAAATGCAGAAAGTTCCAGTCAGTTCATGTATTTTTTGCGTCAAAACGTAAAAAAGAGCCATCCTCTCGATTCCTCGAGAGAACAGCTCCATGGTATTGACTTTATAAATATCAGATAGAAATGGTGTTACAAACGTCCAGCAGCACCGGGTCAAGCGTCTTAGTCATTTCAAGAGCTTCATCCACAGGGTAATCCACCAGTTTTTCGCCCCTCATGCCGACGATGCGGTTATACCTGCCCTGCTCCAGCAGGCACACGGCATGGTAGCCCATTGCAGAAGCGTTCACACGGTCACGCAGAGTGGGAGAACCACCGCGCTGGACATGGCCCAGAATGGTGGCGCGGGAGTCGATGCCGGTGCGTGCCTGAAT
>OGUQ01002152.1_pt1 | contig 14258 bp, 10 predicted proteins | sample 1574701 | NCBI WGS metagenome assembly OGUQ01 (sample SAMEA2582087, study PRJEB24529) | metagenome | biome: Human gut stool | place: China | collected 2011 | reverse complement strand
CTTGCGACGAACCTACCAGTTGGGCGGACGACCATGTGGCTATCACTGGCATTATGGGAGTCGATAAGGATAAGATTTATTCTCTTTGCGGACAGCTCGGCAGCCGTTTCATGATTGAAGAATGGGGGTATCCGGACATCGGAGTGGCCATCTGCGACTGTCCTTCTGCGGGACATGATATGATTTTCCTTGATTATCGGGAGTGTGGTCCACAGGGCGAACCGAAAGTCGTTCATGTCGATCAGGAAGATGATTATTATGTTACTTTCCTTGCCGATAACTTTGAAGAATTTATTCGGGGACTTGTCAACGAAGAAGTCTTTGATACGTCGGAAGAAGATGAAAGAATGGAGCTGGAAAAAGTTCGGAACGCAGCTTTCTCACCGCTCTTGTCCGATTTGTGCGCAAAGTGTGATCATCCCGTGGATACGGAGCGATGGATTCGGAAGATATCGGAAGAGATAGTAACCGATAAAGGATTCTTTGCGCTTCATGCCGACGAACGTTCTTATCTGCTTTACGACATCCAGTTGTGGCTTTACACCAACGTTTATCCCGATACGACGGAAGAAGATTACCTGTCTGCTTATAAAAAGATAATAGCGCTGGACGGTGAGTTCAGTACGGGAGGATATGCTTCGGACTTTGTTACCGATTGGCTGACACGACGCAAGGAGAGCGGTATGGTTACGTGTAATGACGGTATTCTTTCGATGGCAGCGGGAACTAAGGAGGCCTTGCTGGCAAATCGGGAGTTGATTTCGAACAAAGAGCAATAATTTGTGTTTATTTATTATAAATATATATCTTTGTCCCGAATTATAAACACGTAGATTTATGAAAAAGATTTTTGGTGCTTTAATGATTGCCGTATGTATCGGTATGGCGATGCCTGCCCAGGCGCAAATACACTTTGGTGTAAAAGGAGGTTTGAACTTGTCGAAGGCGAGTTTCTCTAATGTAGGCGATAACTTTAAGAAGGATAATTTTACCGGTTTCTTTATTGGTCCGATGGCCGAGTTTAATATTCCAATCGTAGGGTTGGGAGTAGATGCTGCCTTGCTTTTTGCTCAAAGAGGTATAAAGGTTTCTGAAGGAAACGAGGATTTGACTATCAAGCAAAACGGTATTGATATTCCTGTAAACCTGAAATATACAATCGGTTTGGGAAGTATGGCCGGTATTTATCTTGCTGCAGGTCCTGATTTTTATTTCGATTTTGAAAAGAAATCGGGAATTGATAAGAAGAAAGCGCAAGTAGGTATTAATGTGGGTGCCGGTTTGAAGTTGCTGAACCATCTGCAGGTAGGTGCTAACTACAATATCCCATTGGGCGACACTGCGGATATTGAAGGAACAGACGCTTCTTATAAGACTAAGACTTGGCAGGTATCTGTTGCCTATATTTTTTAAATAGTCTGTCATTTTACATCGTATATAAAAAAGAGTTTCCGGTGAACGGGAACTCTTTTTTTGTTCGGGGGCTGCCCTGTTGCAGTCTCGAAACTGTTTCTGCCCAATCCTGCCTTAAGAAGTGTTTTTCTTTTGAGTGTTCTCTCTTCCTTCTTTTTCATTCCCCATTTTTTTATTGTATTTTTGTACCTGCAATGAAAAAATATGTAGATGTCATATTACCGCTTCCGCTTCCGAAGAGTTTCACTTACTCTTTGCCGGACGAATGTGCGGAAGATGTGAAGATAGGCTGCCGTGTGGTAGTTCCTTTCGGGCGAAAGAAGTTTTATACGGCTATCGTCCTTAACGTTCATTATTGTGCTCCAACGGAGTACGAAGTGAAAGATATATCTGCATTGCTGGATGCTTCTCCCATTTTACTACCCGTTCAGTTCAAATTTTGGGAATGGATAGCCGATTACTATCTCTGTACACAGGGAGATGTGTATAAAGCGGCACTTCCTTCCGGTCTGAAGCTGGAGAGTGAAACGATTGTTGAATATAATCCCGATTTTGAGGCGGATGCGCCATTGCCGGAACGGGAACAACGCATTTTGGATTTACTTGCCGTAGATGCGCAGCAGTCCGTCACTAAACTGGAGAAAGATAGCGGCATAAAAAACATTCTTACTGCCATCAAGTCCCTGCTCGATAAAGAAGCTATTTTTGTAAAGGAAGAATTGAAACGTACTTATAAGCCTAAGACAGAGGCACGAGTGCGGCTTGCGGGTACGGCAGATGAAAAGCAACTCCATATTCTGTTTGATATTCTGTCTCGTGCTCCGAAGCAACTGGCGTTGCTCATGAAGTATGTAGAGTATTCAGGTATTTTAGGAACCGGAACTCCGAAAGAAGTCTCCAAGAAAGAATTGTTGCAACGGGCTAATGTGGCCCCTTCGGTACTGAACGGACTGGTGGATAAGAAGATTTTCGAAATCTACTATCACGAAATCGGACGGTTGAATAAACAGGAGAAAGAAGTGGTCGAGCTGAACGCCTTGAATGAGTTTCAGCAACGGGCACATGATGAAATCGTTCAGTCTTTTCAGGAGAAAAACGTTTGTCTGCTTCATGGAGTAACGTCCAGTGGGAAGACGGAAGTATATATTCATCTGATCGAAGAAACGATTCGTCAGGGAAAACAAGTCTTATATTTGTTGCCGGAGATTGCCTTGACTACTCAAATTACAGAGCGTCTGCAACGTGTCTTCGGTGCTCGCCTGGGGATCTACCATTCTAAATTCCCCGATGCCGAACGGGTTGAAATCTGGCGGAAACAACTGGGAGAGAATGGGTACGATATTATCCTGGGTGTTCGCTCTTCCGTGTTTCTTCCTTTCCGAAATCTGGGATTGGTGATTGTGGACGAAGAGCACGAAAATACGTATAAGCAACAAGATCCTGCTCCCCGCTATCATGCCCGTAGCGCAGCGATTGTACTGGCTGCCATGTACGGAGCTAAAACTTTGTTGGGAACGGCTACCCCCTCTATCGAGTCGTGGCAGAATGCAGGGGAGGGGAAATATGGTTTTGTACAACTGAAAGAACGATATAAAGAAATTCAATTGCCGGAGATTATTCCGGTGGATATAAAGGAATTGCATCGCAAAAAGAGGATGGTGGGACAATTCTCACCGCTCTTGATACAATACATGAAAGAGGCTTTGGAACAGGAAGAGCAAGTGATTCTCTTTCAGAACCGTCGTGGGTTTGCTCCGATGGTGGAGTGTCGTACCTGCGGTTGGGTGCCCAAGTGTAAGAATTGCGACGTGAGCCTTACCTATCATAAAGGAATCAATCAGCTAACCTGTCATTATTGCGGTTATACCTACCAACTGCCGAAATCCTGTCCTGCCTGCGAAGGTACGGAACTGGTGAACCGTGGCTTTGGTACGGAAAAGATTGAAGATGACATTAAAATTCTTTTTCCCGAAGCGGCAGTGGCACGAATGGACTTGGATACCACACGCACCCGCTCTGCTTATGAAAAGATTATTGCGGATTTCGAACAGGGAAAGACGGATATATTGATTGGTACGCAGATGGTTTCGAAAGGATTGGATTTCGATCATGTCAGTATTGTAGGTATACTGAATGCCGATACGATGCTGAATTATCCGGATTTCCGTTCCTATGAACGGGCTTTCCAGTTGATGGCGCAAGTAGCGGGACGTGCCGGACGTAAGAACAAGCGGGGTAGGGTGGTGCTGCAAACCAAGAGCATCGAGCATCCTATCATTCATCAGGTCATTGCCAATGATTATGAAGACATGGTAGGCGGACAGTTGGCGGAACGGCAGATGTTCCATTATCCTCCTTATTACCGGTTGGTATATGTTTATCTGAAAAATCATAATGAAGCATTGCTGGATCAGATGGCGGTAGTGATGGCGGATAAGCTGCGGGCGGTATTTGGCAATCGGGTGTTGGGGCCGGATAAACCTCCTGTTGCCCGTATCCAAACGTTGTTTATCAAAAAGATTGTCGTCAAGATTGAGCAGAACGCTCCGATGGGACGTGCCCGGGAGTTGCTGTTGCGCATCCAACGGGAGATGTTGGAAGATGAACGCTATAAATCTTTGATTGTCTATTATGATGTAGACCCCATGTGATTGAATATTTTTCCCCCTAATAAAAACCTTTAATCATTTAATTAACTAACCATGAAACGACTTACTATTTTTTCCCTGACTTGTCTCTTTAGCGTAGGCGCAGTTTTTGCCCAGCAAGGAGTCACTCAATGTGGTGTTCCGACAGGACAACCGAAGTTCCCTTTACTGACTTATCAGGAATTGCCCGACCCTGCTACGCCGTCTGATAAAGAATGGGCGGCAGTGACAACAACACAAGTGTCTTGGGGTACAACAGACGTCCGGTACGCAAAACACGGGCTTCCCCGGTTGAAGAACCAGCAAACGATTGCTTTGAAAGGCTGGCGTGGTGAACGTGTGAACGCGCAAGCGGTTGTATGGACAGGTGTAGAACTGAAAGACCTGAATTTCAGCTTTGGTGATTTCAAAGACAAGAAAGGAAACGTTCTTCCCCAAGATGCATTCACCGGCGGTTTTGTTCGTTATGTGATGACGGACGAATTGAACAAAGACGGCAGAGGTGCCTGCGGACATCGGAAAGCGGTGGATTATGATTCATTATTGGTGGCCGATCCTATTGATACCAACCTGAAAACGATGGCTTTGCCCGCTCGTACTGTTCAACCGGTTTGGGTGCAGTGTTGGATTCCTCAATCGGCTGTTCCCGGAACGTATAAAGGGGAGTTGCTAATCAACGACGGCTCTCGTCTGTTGCAACGCCTGAATCTGGAAATTACGGTTTCTTCCCGCGAACTTCCAGCGCCTTCGGAGTGGGCTTACCACTTGGATTTGTGGCAAAGTCCTTATGCAGTGGCACGTTACTATCAGGTTCCTTTGTGGAGTCAGGAGCATTTAGACGCGATGCGTCCTTTGATGAAAATGCTGGCAGACGCCGGACAAAAGATTATCACGGCTACTTTGATGCACAAACCCTGGAACGGTCAGACGGAAGATTATTTTGATACAATGGTTACCTGGATGAAACGGGCGGACGGCACATGGTCTTTCGACTATACCATTTTCGACCGTTGGGTAGAATTTATGATGAGTGTGGGCATTGACAAACAGATCAACTGTTATTCAATGGTTCCCTGGGAGTTGTCATTCCAGTATTACGACCAGGCAACCAACTCTCTGAAATTTGTGAAAACTGCTCCGGGTGAAGAGGCTTACGAAGAGATGTGGGTAGCAATGCTTTCGTCTTTCTCCAAGCACCTGAAAGAAAAAGGATGGTTCGATATCTGCGCTATTGCAATGGATGAACGTCCGATGGAAGTGATGCAGAAGACCTTGAAGGTGATTCGTAAAGCAGATCCGGATTTTAAAGTTTCGTTGGCAGGAAATTACCATGCGGAGATTGAGCCCGATTTGTATGATTACTGTATCGTAATCGGACAGAACTTCCCCGAAGAAGTACGTCTCCGCCGTGCGGCAGAGAACAAACGTACCAACTATTACACCTGCTGTACGGAAGCCCATCCCAATACATTTACTTTCTCCGATCCTGCAGAAGCTGTCTGGATAAGTTATTATTCTTCTAAGAAACACCTGGACGGTTATTTGCGTTGGGCATACAACAGCTGGCCATTGGAACCGCTGCTCGATTCCCGTTTCCGCAGTTGGGCAGGTGGAGATACGTATCTTGTATATCCGGGTGCCCGTAGCTGTATCCGTTTCGAACGCTTGATTGAAGGAATTCAGGCGCACGAGAAGATAAATATCCTCCGTCAGGAATTTGAGAAAAAGGGAAATAAAGCCGGATTAAAGAAAATAGAGAAAATGCTTGCTCCGTTCAACTTGGGTAGTATGCCGGAAACCCCGGCAGCAGTAACCGTGAACCGGGCAAATCAAATACTGAACTCATTGTAAATGATTGTTCGTTAAATGGGAATTTAGGGGCGTAGCGCCCCAACAAGGTTTCCATTCGGCATGTTATCGTTTTAGACATACCCTAAAGGGCGGAACTGTATACAATTATGCCCTTTCAGGGCGCAAATTCAGATTGTCGTTTTTACGTAGGGCGTTGCCCTACGCTATATAATTAAGCCCTTTCAGGGCACTCCGCAAAATTATCATTTGACTTATTCTTGAATCTGTTAAAACTGAAATTATGAAAAAGATATTGTTTGTCTGCCTTGGAAATATCTGTCGTAGCTCTACGGCTGAAGGCGTGATGCTTCATTTGATAAAAGAAGCGGGATTGGAAAAAGAGTTTGTGATAGATTCCGCCGGAATCTTGTCTTATCATCAGGGCGAACTGCCGGACAGCCGGATGCGTGCTCACGCGGCTCGTCGCGGTTATCAACTGGTGCATCGTTCGCGCCCCGTCCGTATAGAAGATTTCTATCATTTTGATTTGATAATCGGTATGGACGACCGGAATATAGATGATCTGAAAGACAAAGCACCTTCTCCCGAAGAATGGAAAAAGATTCATCGCATGACAGAGTACTGCACCCGTATTCCTGCAGATCATGTCCCCGACCCCTATTATGGAGGGGCCGAAGGATTTGAATATGTACTCGATGTGTTGGAAGACGCTTGCGCCGGCCTGCTTACTTCTTTAACTCCGGATAGCTGATCCGGGTGTGATAAGCAATCTTTAGTTTTTCCTTGAATACAGCTTTCACAGTTGCTATATCCTTGAAAGTGATAGGACATTCCTTGAAATAACCTTCAGTAACCTGTGAGTCGATAATTTTGTCGACCAGGTTGCTGATTGTTTCTTCCGTATATTCCGGAAGACTGCGCGAGGCAGCTTCCACAGCATCCGCCATCATCAGGATAGCCTGCTCTTTGGTAAACGGATTCGGACCGGGATAAGTGAACAATTCTTCATTCGGCTCTTCGTCCGGATGCTCGTTCTTCCAGGAAATATAGAAATATTTTGTTTTTCCCCGTCCGTGATGAGTGCTGATAAAATCTTTGACCGCTTTAGGTAGATTGTGTTTATCCGCCAGTTTCAATCCATCCGTCACATGGCTGATAACGACCTGTGCACTTTGTTCGTAATTCAAATTCTTATGCGGATTAACTCCTCCCGACTGATTCTCTGTAAAGAAAGCCGGATTTTCCATCTTCCCGATATCGTGATACAAAGCCCCCGTACGTACTAACTGGCTTTTTGCTCCAATGCGGATAGCGGCTTCTGCTGCCAGATTAGCCACCTGCATGGAATGTTGGAAGGTTCCGGGAACCGTTTCAGACATTTGCCGCAAAAGATCGTTATTGATATTCGAAAGTTCCACCAAAGTAACATTGGAAGTAAATCCGAAAGTCTTTTCCAATAAGAATAATAAAGGATAAGTGAATAATAACAGGATTCCGTTAATGATAAAGTAAGTATACATACGTATGTTCAACTTCGAGAAGTCGGTGGAAAGACCATTCTCCGTCATCAGTTCGAAAGCAAAATAAATGGCTGCATAAGTCAGTATCACTAATAAGGCCGTTCGGAAAAGCTGGGATCTCTGCGATAGTTCCCTTAGGCTGAATATCGCCACTAATCCCGCTGCCAACTGCGTCAGAATAAACTCATGAGGGAAGCGCAAGGAGATGGAGCATATCAATATAGTGATGACATGCGTCAGAAAAGCGGTTCTCGAATCAAGAAAGACACGGATGATAATCGGCAGCATCGCGTAGGGGATGATGTACACATTAAATATATTATGTGTCACCATGAAAGCCGTTATGACGCTGTAGAACACAATCAGGGTGAATAGTAACGACAGACTGCCTTTCCGTTGATAATAGTCTTTCCGGAATAAATCGAGATAAAGCATGAAACAAAGCATCAGCATACCCACAAACAGAACCTGACCTCCGAGAATCAAACGGTTTTGTCCCATAGACTCGTTGCGTTTGATGGATTCTTTGCGCAATGATTCGAGGATATTATAGGTATGCGGACTAACGATCTCTCCACGGTCGATAATCTTCTGCCCGCTGACTACCAGTCCGTTTGCCCAGGAATAATTATTTAATATCTCCTCTTTGGCAGCCTGGGTGCGCTCCTCGTCAAAAGTGAGGTTGGGAGTAATGTATTCGTTCAGCGCGCATTGCCTTAATACTTCCCGGTTGAAATGGGTCGAGTCTGCTGTCAGCAGGTGTTCATACGCTTTCTTTACCGTGTAAATGTTTTCGGTAGCCTGCGGGTTGGCAAGTTTATCGTCAATCACCATGACGGATGAAGTGCTGTCTTTTTGAAGCTGCTGTATATTCTCTGTCGATACGATGCCTGCCTGATAGATTTCTTTTAAGGTACGCTCGATATACCGTAAATAATCAATGGAAGGAAGAATACCTTTCAGATTGGTATGATAATTCTCTTTCAACTTGGCGATTGCGTCTTTCTCGATGTTTTTATCCAGTTGGTAATAAGGTTGGAAGAAAGCCATCAGGCTATCTTGTTCCCTTTTTACCACTGCATCCTCTTTATAAATAGGAAAGTCGAAAGTAGCGATCAGCTGCCCATATTTCCAGGGCTTATTGATGTCAAACTGGTAATTGAATTTTCCGTCACGTGGCAGGAAATAGACAATCAGCGTCACAGTGCCCACAAATAGCAGTGATTTATATAGTAAATCTCTCCATGAAAAACTTTTTTTCTTCTTCAAATGTTCCATATCCACTGAAATTTTTGCGAAAAGTACAAAAAAAAACAATAGTGTGGAAAAAAAGGTTTAATTTTGCCACGATTTACCTATACTAACCCAAATTATGGCAGAAAGAAAAGTAAGAGTTCGTTTTGCTCCGAGTCCTACGGGAGCACTGCACATCGGTGGTGTGCGTACAGCTTTGTATAATTATCTATTTGCGCGTCAACACGGCGGAGACCTCATTTTCCGTATTGAAGATACTGACTCCAACCGGTTCGTGCCGGGAGCGGAAGAGTATATACTTGAGTCATTCAAGTGGTTGGGTATCCACTTTGACGAAGGAGTGAGCTTCGGTGGAGAACACGGCCCGTACCGTCAGTCCGAACGTCGCGAAATCTATAAGAAATACGTGCAGATTTTGTTGGATAATGACAAGGCATACATCGCTTTTGATACTCCCGAGGAACTGGACGCTAAGCGTGCGGAAATTGCTAACTTCCAATATGATGCATCGACCCGCGGGATGATGCGTAATTCTCTGACAATGTCGAAAGAAGAAGTGGACGCATTGATTGCTGAAGGAAAGCAATATGTGGTTCGCTTTAAGATCGAGCCGAACGAGGATGTTCACGTGAATGACTTGATTCGTGGCGAAGTCGTTATTAATTCATCTATTCTGGATGACAAGGTGCTCTATAAATCGGCTGACGAACTGCCTACTTATCATCTCGCAAACATTGTGGATGACCATTTGATGGAAGTGTCTCATGTAATCCGTGGCGAAGAATGGTTGCCTTCGGCACCGCTGCACGTACTTTTGTACCGTGCATTCGGCTGGGAAGACACGATGCCGGAATTTGCCCACCTGCCTTTGCTGCTGAAGCCGGAAGGAAACGGTAAACTAAGTAAGCGTGACGGTGACCGTTTGGGATTCCCTGTATTCCCGTTGGAATGGCGTCCGGAATCGGGGGAAGTGTCTTCCGGATATCGTGAATCGGGTTATTTGCCCGAAGCGGTGATTAACTTCCTGGCTTTGTTGGGATGGAATCCGGGCAACGATCAGGAAGTGATGTCTATGGACGAGATGATAAAACTGTTCGACATTCATCGTTGCAGCAAGTCCGGAGCTAAGTTCGATTATAAAAAAGGTATTTGGTTCAATCATCAGTATATCCAGCTTAAACCGAATGAAGAAATTGCCGAACTGTTTTTGCCTGTGCTGAAAGAGCATGGGGTAGAGGCTCCTTTCGAGAAGGTCGTTACGGTAGTCGGCATGATGAAAGACCGTGTAAGTTTTATCAAGGAACTGTGGGATGTATGTAGTTTCTTCTTTGTGGCTCCTGCTGAATATGACGAAAAGACAGTGAAGAAACGCTGGAAAGAAGACTCGGCAAAATGTATGACTGAGTTGGCGGAAGTAATTGCCGGCATCGAGGATTTCAGCATTGAAGGCCAGGAGAGGGTAGTGATGGACTGGATTGCTGAAAAAGGTTACCATACAGGTAATATAATGAATGCCTTCCGTCTGACACTGGTGGGCGAAGGTAAAGGTCCGCATATGTTCGATATTTCCTGGGTATTGGGCAAGGAAGAGACATTGGCTCGTATGAAGCGTGCCGTAGAGGTACTTAAATAATTAGGATTTGTAAATTATGCTTTACAATCTGGCAATAGTTATTTATGACCTTTTGGTTCATTTTGCTGCTCCGTTCAGCCGTAAGCCCCGAAAAATGATGAAAGGGCATTGGGTGGTGTATGAACTTCTACGACAGCAAGTGGAGAAAGGGGAGCAGTATATTTGGTTTCACGCTGCTTCGCTTGGTGAGTTTGAACAAGGGCGTCCATTAATAGAAATGATCAGGGAAAAATATCCCGATTATAAGATATTGCTCACATTTTTCTCTCCGTCCGGTTACGAAGTGCGCAAGCATTACCGGGGAGCGGACATTGTCTGCTATCTGCCGTTTGATAAACCGCGGAATGTGAAGAAGTTCCTGGATATTGCAAACCCGTGCATGGCATTCTTTATCAAGTACGAATTTTGGAAGAATTACCTGGATGAGCTTCATAAGCGTCGCATCCCGGTGTATAGTGTTTCTTCCATTTTCCGTCGCGATCAGATATTCTTTAAATGGTATGGTGGGACTTATCGCAATGTGCTGAAGGATTTCGATCATTTGTTTGTGCAAAATGAGGCTTCCAAACGCTATTTGTCGAAGATTGGCATTAGTCGTGTGACAGTGGTGGGAGATACCCGTTTCGACCGTGTGTTGCAGATTCGGGAAGAGGCCAAAGACCTTCCGTTGGTGAAAATGTTTAAAGGAGACAATGCCTTTACGTTTGTAGCCGGCAGTTCTTGGGGACCGGATGAAGATTTATTCCTGGAGTACTTCAATACCCATCCGGAAATGAAGTTGATCATCGCTCCGCATGTGATTGATGAAAATCATCTGGTGGAGATTATCAGTAAACTGAAACGTCCTTATGTACGCTATACTCGTGCTGACGAAAAGAATGTACTGAAAGTTGATTGCTTGATTATCGATTGCTTCGGACTGTTATCTTCTATTTACCGCTATGGAGAAGTGGCTTATATCGGAGGTGGTTTTGGCGTCGGTATTCATAATACACTGGAAGCTGCTGTATATGGCATTCCTGTTATCTTCGGACCGAAATATCAGAAGTTTATGGAAGCAATCCGGTTGCTCGAAGCTAAAGGCGCATACTCTATTAAAGACTATAACGAGTTGAAAACCTTGTTGGACCGTTTCCGGACAGATGACGCTTTCATGCGTGAGACCGGCGCGAATGCCGGTTATTATGTGACCAGTAATGCCGGAGCTACGGAGAAGATTATGCACATGATTAACTTTTAGAGATGGATAAAGTTGCTTCAAGTCTTCAGAATAAATAATTTGAAATAGATAAATGGAGCGGCTTCATTAATGAACTGAAGTTTGATATAAAGAATATAGATCCCCTTATTTTAGAACTCCTGTTGTGGACGAAGCTAAAATAAGGGATCTTTTTATGAATCTATTTTTTCTTTATTTATACCATTGGGAATACATCAGGTAATTGTGAGCGATTTTTTGGTTTAGTTCCTTTGCCTGTTCCGGGTCTACCTTCTTGATAAATTTAGCCGGTACCCCTCCCCAGATACTTCCGGGTTCGATCACTGTATTGCTCAAGACCAAAGAACCGGCGGCAACGATGGAGCCTTCGCCTACTACGGCATGATCCAATATGGTAGACCCCATCCCGATAAGTGCATAATCTTTGACGGTTGCTCCGTGAATCGTCACATTATGTCCTACGGAAACATGATCACCAATTTCGATGGTTGACTTCTCGTATAAAGTATGTAGCACGCTTCCATCCTGAATATTGACTCCATTACCTATCCGTATGGAATTAACGTCACCGCGCAATACGGTACAAAACCAGATGCTACAGTCATTTCCTATTTTTACATCTCCTATGATAGTTGCATTGTCTGCGAGAAAACAGTTCTCTCCAATTTCGGGGGTAAAGCCCCGCACTGATTTGATTAAAGCCATAAATTATATTGTTTCTAATGATGTTTTTTATTGAATATGATTGGGGATTGTTCGACACCCGGGTCTCGTGATGTCTGACACCCGGATCTCAGACTGCCTGACACCCGGGTGTTAAGCAGCCTGACACCCGGGTGTCAGACAAAAGCTGTTTTAAATAGCTTTTGTTGCTTCTAGCAGCCATTTCTTTTCTTCTTCGTTCAGACTTGGAGAAAGTTTTTTGTAAACGGTTTGATGGTAGTCATTGAACCACTTGACTTCTTCTGCTGTCAGCATTTCTTTGATGATGCCTTTTTTGCAAATCGGGCATAGGGTGATCGTCTCAAATTTGAAATATTCTCCGAACATGCCTTCCTTATCTTTGCAGACCAATGTCAGATTCTCGGTGCGTATCCCGTGGCTGCCTGCCTTATAAACACCAGGTTCATTGGATGTAACCATACCGGGTTGCAGCACAATGGGATTTTCGTTCATACGGATACTTTGCGGACCTTCGTGTACGCTCAGAAAATGTCCTACGCCATGTCCGGTACCATGAAGGAAGTTCATGCCATGACTCCAGATAGGCATACGGGCCAATACATCGAGTTGGGCGCCGCGGGTTCCGGCTGGAAATTTAGCCATTGCCAATGCAATATGGCCTTTTAATATTAAGGTATAGTCTGTTTTTTCTTCCTCCGTCAGTTCGCCTAATGCAATAGTACGTGTGATGTCAGTTGTTCCGTCCAGATACTGTGCTCCCGAATCTAACAGCAAGAAACCTTTAGGCTGAAGCGTGACATCACTCTCCTCCGTTGCGGAATAGTGTACGATTGCTCCATGCTCTTTATATCCGGCGATTGTGTCAAAACTTTCTCCCATATACAAAGGTTGGGCTGCTCTGAACTCATGCAGCTTCCGGTCTACGCTCAGTTCGGTCTCTTTGCCCGAAGGCACTGATTGTTCCAGCCATTTAAGGAACCTGACAAGCGCCACGCCATCCCGCTGCATTGCGTGATGGATGCCGACGATCTCCTGCTCATTGCGAATGGCTTTCAGCAATGTCACAGGAGATTCTCCACGAATGATCTTGCATGCAGGATTGATAGCCGAATAAATCGCATAGTTCGTTTTCTTTGGGTCGATAAGTATGTTTTCTCCTGCAAAAGAATTCAGGAAAGATTCAGCTTCATCATATTTTCTCAGGCTGACTTGCTGTTCTTGCAAGTATTCATTTACCTCTTGGGTAATCTTTTCCGGCGAAATGAAGTAGACTACTTCATCTTGAGTAACCAATAGATAACTTACTATAACCGGATTGCAATGCACATCACTTCCTCTCAGATTGAGAGTCCATGCTATTTCGTCCAGACTGGATAAAAATAAAGCATAGATGCCTTTCTTTTTCAGCTCGGCACGAATGGCGGCAACTTTTTCTCCACAACTTTTTCCTGCATATTTAACATCGTAGATAAAAGCCGGAGCATCAGGCATGGATGGACGGTCCTTCCAAATGTTTTTCAGAGGATCGCCAAACAGATTGACCTGTAACTGATAGGGGGCAAGATCTTCTTTCATTTGTTCCACCTGTTGCACGGAAAACATTTTCCCATCAATACTCACAGATTCTCCCGGCTTTAGATTCTGACAGAGGAACTTTGTGATACTAGGAGTTTCCGGCAGCATCTCTTTATATAATGTAATGCCGCTGCCTTCCAGTTCCTTTTCCGCTTGCAGGAAATAACGGGAATCTGTCCATAGTCCGGCTTTATCCATTAAGATGACGGCTGTTCCGGCGGAACCCGTGAAACCGGAAATCCATTCACGGGACATCCAATAAGGAGCTACATACTCACTCAGGTGAGGATCGGTGCTGGGAATGATGAACGCTTTGATATTGTTAGGGCGGAATGTCATCCGTAGTGCGTGTATACGCTCTTTTATGCTCTGCTTCATACCTTATTATGTTATTTATAGACATATTTATGAGTCTCAAAGGTACTAACTTTTCGCGGTTAATGATTTGTTTATGAATAGTTTTTGAGAAATATTTGCCGAAAGTTTTGTGAATAAAGAAA
>OGUQ01002145.1_pt1 | contig 14283 bp, 7 predicted proteins | sample 1574701 | NCBI WGS metagenome assembly OGUQ01 (sample SAMEA2582087, study PRJEB24529) | metagenome | biome: Human gut stool | place: China | collected 2011 | reverse complement strand
TGATAAGACAGATATTAAGGATAGAGTTCTTTATCTGGATACTGATGTGCTGTGCAGGAAAGATTTTAGGGATTTTTATTATCAGAATATGGATGGCATAGAGATTGCGGGAGTTTCTGATTATTATGGCAGATGGCTTTTCGGTGATGGCTACATTAATTCCGGAGTAATGCTTATGAATATGAGGATGATAAGACAGAACGGGCTTCTGGAGAAATGTCGTGAACAGTGCATAAGAAAGGAAATGTTTATGCCTGACCAGACGGCGGTTAATACATTTGCAACAAGAGTTAATCTGTGCGGACGAAAGTTTAATGACCAGAGGAGGCTGCATGACAACACTGTTTTTCAGCATTTTACAACTACCTTCCGGGTGTTTCCGGTGATAAGGACTGTTTCAGTCAAGCCGTGGGAGATTGATAAAATGCATAATATACTTGGGCTTCATGAATATGATGAGCTTCTGGATTCTTATAACAGGGAGCATGAAGAGTACATGGCAGTTTCACGTATTCCTGTGTTTTTCTCGATTAATGAACAGTACGCACCATATCTGGCAGTGTGCCTTAAATCGCTGGCTGTACATGTGGCTTGTGATGAGCGTTACCGAATTATTGTTATGTGCGATAATGTGAAGAATATTACGATGATTCAGCTTCGTAATGTGATAAAGGATTATGAAAACATAGATATTGAATTCGTTGATATAAGAAAGAAAATGTACGAATATTCTGAAAGCTTTGGACAGACAGTTACTGACAGGCAGGAAAACAGGCTTTATTCAGGCGAGTTTACACTGACGATATATTTCAGGTTATTTATTGCAGAGCTTTTTCCAGAGCTTAATAAAGCTGTGTATATTGACTCTGATACCGTAATAAATGATGACATTGCAAAGCTTTATTCAGTTGATATGGGAGATGCAATGTTTGGTGCAGTAAGAGATACATTTGCAGGAAAGAATACAATACTGGCTCATTACATTGAAAATGTAGTGGGAATAGAGCGGGATGAATATGTCAATTCAGGAGTGCTTCTTATGAACCTTGATAAGATAAGACAGGCTCATCTGGCAGACAGATTCTTAAAGCTTATGGCTGAATATCACTTTGACAGTGTTGCACCTGACCAGGATTATATTAATGCTATGTGTGCAAAAGAAATATATTTTCTTGATAAGGAATGGAATGTTATGCCTAACAAGGGCGGGGAGTATATAGCAAGACCGAAGCTGATACATTATAACCTGTTTGACAAGCCGTGGCATTACAGCGAGATTCCGTATGAGGAGTATTTCTGGCAGTATGCGGCGGAGTCGGGATTTTATCCGTTGCTGATTAAACAGCGCAAGCAGTATGGGGATAATGAAAAGAAAGCTGACCGTGAGAATTTAAAGAAGCTTCTTGCAAGGGCTGAGAATATTGCGGACGGTGATGGGGTTAAGTTTTCTGATGTTGTGGGAAGCAGATTTGTTGTGGATAGTGGTTTCATGAAGGATAGCAGTGATGCTGCAAAATAAATTATGTCGGAGGATATATGATTGGTGATAGGGAGCAGGTCTATGAAAATATTAGGACGGCTGTAAGCCTTAATCAGTTGAATTCAAAGGTTGAGCCGGGAGACCCTAAGCTGTTACGCGAAGATAAAGAAGCATTACTAAGACATTATATTGATTACCGCACAGCATATGGTTTTTGTGTGAAGAAATATATTGCAGAAGCTATATTTCATGCCGGGACTTCTGCGGTGGGGCTTATAACACAAGTTGACGGACTTGAGAATCTTTCTGGAATCAGAGGTCCTGCGATTGTAACATGCAATCATTTCAGCCCGTTAGACCCTGCGATTGTCAGGTTTGCAATGAGAAAAGCTGGATTCAGAAGAATAAGTATTGTTAATCAGGATACTAACCTTGCAATGAAAGGTTTTGTCGGGTATATGCAAAGATATGCCGACACAATGCCCGTAAGCAGCCTGAAATGGTTTATGGAGACTGAGTTTCCTAATCAGATTGAGAATGCACTTGATGAAAACAAACTTGTGCTTATATATCCTGAGCAGGAAATGTGGTTTAATTATCGGAAGCCCCGTCCATGCAAAAGAGGTGCATATCTGTATGCGGTAAAGTTTAATGTGCCGGTGATTTCGCTGTTTGTTGAACAGCAGGTTAAAAGTACACATTTGCACACATTCAGGGTACATGTTCTGCCAGTAATATATCCGGACAGACAGCTTGATGAAAGAACAGCAAGTTTAAGAATGCAGCACACAGACTATGAGCAGAAATGTGCTGCATATGTCATGGCATATGGAAAGAAGCTGACTTACGATTTTGAAGAGGGAGATATTGTAGGAAGATAAAAGCATTTGACGCGGAAAGAATTGAAGTGTATATATATTTGAAGAAATTACAAAGATTGAGAGGAAAATGTATATGAAGATACATTCAGTGGCAGTACTTGGAGCAGGAGCGGTCGGCTCTTATGTTATATGGGGACTTTCAGAAAAGAAGGATATAAGTTTAAGCGTTATTGCAAAGGGCGAAAGAGCGGAAAGACTTAAGGCAGAAGGATGTCTGATTAATGGAAAGACATACCACCCGGAGGTATTGACCCCAGAGGAAGCAAAAGGTGTTGACCTTCTTGTTGTATCATTAAAATACGGCGCACTTGCAGGTGCATTAGATGATATTAGAGAAGCCGTCGGTGAGAATAGTCATGAGTCTTATGAATGGTGTTGACAGTGAAGAGATAATATCTACCAAGATAGATAAATCACATATCATTTATTCACTTATAAAGGTGGCGTCACACCGCGAAGGTAAGGAATATGTGTTCAATCCTGAGACTACAATAGGCATTATATATGGAGAGGAAACTGCACCATTTGAGAGTGAGAGAGTTGCGGCAATAAGAGATTTATTTGATGGAACAGGACTTAATTACAGAGTGACTGAACATATCAAAGAAGAGATATGGAGCAAGTATAGACTTAATATCTGTAACAATCTTCCGCAGGCTATTATTGGAGCAGGTGTTGGCTGTTATACTGACAGTGAGCATATGAAAGCAATCAGCGAAGGATTACGTAAGGAGGTTGAAGCAGTAGCTCTTGCCAAAGGCATTGATATGAGCAGGTGTGCAGATAACTCAAGCCGAGGAAGCACTGTTCCGCCAACAGCAAGATATTCAACACTGCAGGATATTGACGCTGGCAGACACACAGAGATAGATATGTTCTCCGGCGCAATGATGCGCATGGGGAAAGAACTTGGAATTGATACACCATATAATGAATATACATATCACATCATCAAGGCACTTGAAGAGAAGAATGATGGCATGTTTGATTATGATGAGAATAGTGAGGCTGTGACTTATTCTAAGTAGTGGCAGACGGATTTAGCAGGCATGTGGGGTACAAGACAGAAAATATAAGATATTAATCATGGCGCAGCCTTTTTAAGGGCTGCGCTTATTGCTTCTATAAAGACGGAATATGTATATCTGTTGGCTGAATCATAGGTTATGTTGGTTGTGCCGGCTTCCATGACTTTAGCAGCAACTTCATCAAATGAAGTTGTGAGCTTAGGGTACATAGTTGTGATTGATTCAGAAAGATTAACAAGCTCAATGCTGTTAATGTTAGAGGAATCAACTGTGACCTGGATATCAACGGGGTTGCCGTCTAACAGAATAGAGGCGGTATATACTCCGGGGCAGAATTTAGGAGCGTCGGCATTATCAAGGGGTGTCTCAATATTAGAAGAAGCAGAAGCATTTACAGTGCTGCTCTTAGGTTTAGTAGTATTCCTGGAATTATCAGAACTATTGCTGCCAAGACGGATAACAGCGAATATAATAAAAGCTATTATAATAGCAGCGATAACCGCTCCAATAAGGAGCTTTTTAAATGGAATAACAACAATTTTAGTCTGACTCATCACAAAGAAACCTGCCCTTCATATTCATTATTACAAAATATATGGAGGATATAAGGAGATTATGATTAAAATGTGGTATATTAATTACAAATGTATTGGATAGTGTAAAATGGCACATTAAATTAATGCATAGCTTGAAAAACCTACTAAATTGTTAAATATGATGAAATGGTAGGTTTATTAAGCGCAAATTTCGAGTGAAATTAATGAGAATACAGGAAAAAACCTACTAACTTGATGTTTTATGTCCATATAGTGGGCTTTTTTGCTAACTAAAGCTGTCTAATGCCATAGATGTATAAGGAAAAGACCTACTAAAAGTGTGAATGGTGTTTGTTTAGTAGGTCTTCAAGTTAGGAAGAAGCATTATAAACCAACTAATAGCTTGAAAAAACCCTACTAAATTGTTAAATATGATGAAATGGTAGGTTTATGAAGAGGTGAATGATTATGAACAGTAAATTTATCAAAACATTTGCAGTAATAGTGATTATATCGGCAGGCATGACAGCGTGTGGACAAAAGAAAAATGTCACAACGGATGATGTATCAGAAAAAGAGATGGTGAACATACAGGAGACTGCAGCACAGGAAATTATAACACAGGAGATTACAACTGAAAAAGAACCAGAGGATGACGAATATGTAATTGTTAAGAAATATATACCGGACATATATGTGGAATTAAGATATGCAACAGAGAATAACTTTACAGGGGTAAAGATATACGATTTCACGGAAGCATACCTCCGATATGGAACTGTTAAGAAACTGGCACAGGTACAAAAGGAATTGAAGCAGCATGGGTACAGCTTAAAGATTTGGGATGCATACAGACCGTTTGAGGCACAGCAGAAATTATGGGAAGTATATCCGGACCCTAACTATGTGGCAAATCCGGCTAACGGAATGAAAAAGCATAATCTTGGAGGAACAGTGGATATTACAATGGTTGCTGCTGATGGAACTGTTATATCAATGCCGACAGAATTTGATGATTTCTCTCTAAAAGCAGATAGAGATTATTCTGATATAGAAGATGAAGAGGCTGTGAAAAATGTGATGATTCTACAGAATGCTATGGAAAATAACGGATTTACAGGCTATCAGGGAGAATGGTGGGACTATTCAGATACGGTGGAATATGAAGCGGTTGATTTCGAACCATGATGAGACATGATATGAAAAAGTGCATTATGGTAAAGCAAATGATGGTAAAGTCTATTATAGAAAGATTAGGGGTGTAACATATGTCATTACAATTAATTCTAGGCAGCTCTGGTGCGGGTAAATCGCACTATCTGTATACGCATATAATTGAAGAGTCAATGAAGAATCCTGACAGGAATTATATAGTTGTTGTGCCAGAGCAGTACACTATGGCAATTCAGAAAAGACTGGTGTCCATGCACCCAAGAAAGGGAATCCTTAATATAGATGTTGTGAGTTTTGAAAGACTTGCGTATAAGGTATTTGAGGAAGTAGGCGAGGACAATCTTGAAGTTCTTGATGACACAGGAAAGAATCTGATTATTAAAAGAGTTTTGGAGCAGAACAAGGACAGATTAAAAGATTTTAATCTGTCTAATACAGGATTTGTGTCAGAGATGAAGTCTGTTATATCGGAAATGCTTCAGTATGATATCAAGCCGGATGTTATGCAGGGTGCGGCAGGTGCAGCATACAGTGATTCAGAGGGAAGTGCGGCACTTCAGTACAAGCTTGATGATATCGTACTTGTATACAATGCGTTTGCCGAGTACATAGACAAAAACTATATAACTAAAGAAGAAATACTGGATAAATTATGCAGTAAGGTTACAGAGTCAGAGAGAATAAAGAATTGCGAGATAGCATTTGACGGATTCACAGGATTTACGCCGGTTCAGTATAATTTACTGACAATTCTTTTATCAATGTGTCCGAAGATATATGTTTCTCTGACAATCGATGCATCAGAGCGTGAAAATTCAGTAAAAGGCAGGGAAGAACTCTTTTTCATGAGTAAGGATTGTGTATCAAAGCTTTATAAGATATGCGATGAAGGACATGTAAAGATTCTTGAACCTGTATATATTGCAGACAGGGAGATTCCGGGAAAGAATATAACTGTGAATTTCAATTCAAGGTTTAAGAATTCAAAAGAACTGGGATTTCTTGAACAGAACCTGTTCAGAAACAGAGCACAGAAGTTTGGTAAAGAGACTGACAATATCGTTATATATGAGGGAGCTGTTGCCAAGGAAGAATTAACATTTGCAGCAGGAGAAATAATAAGACTAACAAGACTGTGTGGATACAGATATAACGAGATTGCGATAGTTACTGCGGACATGGATGGCTACGGCAAACTGGCGGCTAATATATTAAAGCAGAACGATATACCATATTTCTTAGATTACAAGCGCCATGTGACGGACAATCCATTTATTGCGGCAATTAACGGTGCACTTGGAATAATAGAGAATAATTACAGCTATGACAGCATATTAGGATTCCTAAGAACCGGAATGAGCGGAATGGAGCGCGAAGATATTGATCTGTTAGACAATTACTGTGTTGCAGTTGGAATCAGAGGCAGGGGGAAATGGCATGAACCATGGATAAGAAAGTTCAGGGGAACAGTCAATAATACTGACCTTGAGAAGCTTAATTCACTAAGAACAATGATAACGGATATGTTGGATCCATTGGAAGAAGTGCTTAAGTCAAAGGAATCTGATGTTGCAGATATGGTAAAGGCTCTTTACGAATTCCTTGTGCGTGAAGATATGGAGCAGAAGGTAAGTGTGCTTAATGACAGCGAGTACACTGGTGATGAATATGCGCAGTTATATAAGAAAGTTATAGAAGTATTAGATAAAATGTATGCCCTTCTTGGAAGTGAGAAGGTTGGTATTAAAGAATTTAACAAGATACTTGCGTCAGGATTTCAGGAGATTAAGATAGGACTTATTCCGCAGACCAATGACTGCGTTGTTATCGGAGATATAGAAAGAACCCGTCTTGACAATATCAAGGTCATGTTCTTTGTCGGAATCAATGACGGCAATGTACCTAAGAAGGCTGATTCAAGAAGCGTTCTGTCAGAAAGCGACAGGGAGTATCTTGAGGATAAGGGAATAGTTATGTCAGCTTCCGTGAGGGAGAAAGCATTTACACAGAGATTCTATCTGTATCTTATTATGACAAAGAGTGCGGAGAAGCTTTACATGTCATATGCGGTAAAAAACAGCGAGGGTGCGGCGCTGATGCCTTCATATATTATAAGAAGCATGAGAAAAATGTTTTCACATTGCCTTAAGTTATCTTACAAAGACACGGCACAGCAGAATTCTTATGTAACAATACCACATGCGGCTTACAGCTATGAACAGACTGAAACTGCTGCAAATGTAGATGAGGATATTATTGATTCACTTACTGGCGGCAGGCTTGTCGGAAGCGTCACATCTTTTGAGAACTTTGCAGAGTGTCCGCTGAGGTATTACTTAAGGTATGGAGTTGATTTGAAGGAAAGGGAAGAATTCACATTTTCACCGGTAAACTTTGGCGTCGTATTGCATGCGGTTATCCGTGAGGTGTGCGATGAAATCAAGAAAAACGGTGAGTCGTACTATCTGATATCAGAGGAGAAGCGCCGCGAGATGGTAAAAAGAAGTGTTGCTGCAATTACTGACATATACCAGAACAGTATCCTTAAGGATTCAAGCCGTAATTCATTCATGATTAAGCGAATGGAAGACCTTGCAGACCGTACTATATGGGCAATGGGTGAGCAGTTAAAATGTGGTGATTTCGTGCCATTTGTATTCGAGCATAAGTTTAATATGGAAGTCGGAGACGGAGACAGAAAGCAGCTTATGAGCGGAACAATTGACCGCGTGGACATATGTGAGAACGACACAGATGTGTATGTCAGGATTATTGATTACAAGACTGGAAAGAAGGATTTCAACATAGTAAAGACTTACTACGGAATTGATATCCAGCTTATGGTCTACATGGAAGCGGCGATGAAGCTTGTGGCAAAGATGCGTCCGGGTAAAAATGTGCTTCCTGCCGGAGTATTCTACTACAACATAAGCGACCCGATTGTATCTGCAACAAATGAGAGTGCGGAAGAGATAGAGGATAAGATTAAGGGTGAACTGCGTCTTAAAGGAATGGTTAATTCTGATAAGGATATTGCCGAGAAGATGGACAATACCGGGGGTACATCACTTAATATTCCAGTGAGCAGAAAGGCTGACGGCGGATTTGATTCAAGAAGAAGCAAGGTGATGAATACAGAGCAGTTTAACATGCTTGGAAGATTCGTTGATGTAAGGGCGGTTGATACCGCGGATAGAATTGCAGGTGGTGATATCAGGAGAAGTCCTTATAAAGACGGACAGTTTTCAAGTTGTGACAGATGTCCTTATGGGGCAGTGTGCGGATTTTCAGTGGATTTGCCGGGTTGCAATTACAGAAAATTAAAGAAATTCGATGATGAAGTGTTATGGAATAATATAAAGGAAGGGGTTGATGAGAATGGAAAGAAAATGGACACCGGCGCAGAAGAGCGCGATTGATACAAGAGACTGTAATGTGCTGGTTTCGGCGGCTGCCGGTTCAGGAAAGACTGCTGTTTTAGTTGAGAGAATCATTTCCATGATTACAGACCCTGACAAGAATATAGATATAGACAGGCTGGTTGTTGTTACATTTACAAAGGCGGCAGCAGCCCAGATGAAAGACAAGATAAGAAAAGCACTTGATTCAATGCTTGACGAGAATCCGGGGGATGTGAACCTTTTAAGACAGATAACACTGCTTAACAACGCACAGATAACAACGATAGACAGTTTCTGTCTATGGATAATCAGAAATCATTTTCCAGAGGTTAATCTGGACCCGGGGTTCAGGATAATGGACGAGGGTGAGAAGAAGCTTATTGAAAATGATGTGTTGGAAGATGTGCTTGAGGAATTCTATGCCGAAGCAGATGAAGAATTCTTTAATCTTGTTGATGCATTTGGCATGGGACGGGACGATTCAGGGCTTGTGAGCATTATAGATAAAATATACCGTTTTTCACGAAGCAATCCGTGGATTGATGAGTGGTTTGACGAGTGCATGTTAGTTTATGATGATGAGACTTACGATAATCCGGCAATTAAGGAGCTGTATGATTCCATTAAAAATGCACTTCTTGATTACCGTGATAAATACAACCGATTAGTAGATATCTGTTCTGAGCCGGCAGGACCTGCAGCATATACAAGTGCTTTGCAGTCTGACCTGCTTGGAATTAATGAGATGATTAATTCACAGGATTTTGGAGAACTTGGCAGAAGAATAAGAATATTTTCATTTGAAGCCCTGTCAAGAAAGAAGGATGCAGGAGCAGACCCGGATATTAAGGAATATGTTAAGGGGCAGCGAAAGTTGTTTAAAGATTACATAGGACGGCTTAATGATAAGATATTCTTAAAAGACGATGATGGAATATTTGAAGACATGCAGGGAGCAGGTATTCAGATACGGACTCTTCTTAAAGTGGCAAAGGTGTATGCAAAGCGTGTTTCGGAGGTGAAGCGGGAGAAGGGTATAATTGATTTTAACGATATGGAACATCTTGCACTTTCAATACTTGTAAAGAAAGAAGACGGAAAGCTTGTGTATACAGAGACTGCTGACAAGCTTGCAGACAGATTTGAAGAAATACTGATAGACGAGTATCAGGATTCCAACCAGCTGCAGGAGGTTATTCTTAATGCGGTGTCAAAGACGAGACTGTTAGGTGTGAATAATAATATATACATGGTTGGAGATGTAAAGCAGAGCATATACAAGTTCCGTCTCGCATGCCCGGAGCTTTTCATAGAGAAGTACGATACATACGGCGAGACTGGTGATAATGTAAGAATTGAATTACAGAAGAATTTCCGAAGTCGTGGGAATGTGCTTGAATGTGCCAATGATGTGTTCAGTCATATTATGAATAAGAATTTTTCGGGAATCGGGTATGACGAATCTGTAAGGCTTAATGCGGGATTTCCATATCCTGAATACAGTGACAGTAATTACGGTGATGAAATCAACAAGAGTACAGATGTAATTCTTATATCTTCAGAAAATGAAGAAGAGGCTACAACAAGAGAGCTTGAGGCTGACAGGCTTGCAAAGCTGATTGAGGGAATAGTTTCTTCTGGTGTAAATGTGTATGATGCAGATGAAAATGTATACAGACCGGCAGAATACAGGGATATAGTAATTCTTACAAGGTCAGTGGCAGGCTGGGCAGATACATTTGCAGATGCCCTTATGGATAGGGGGATACCAGCGTATACTGACTCGTCAACAGGATATTTCAGCGTGCGTGAGATACAGGTAATCTTAAGCATGCTTACAATAGTAGATAATCCGGTTCAGGAGATAAGCCTTGCGGCGGCAATGATGTCTTATTTTGGAGGATTTACGGCAGCAGAGCTTGGAATGGTGAGAAAGCTTGGCAGAGAGTATGTGTATACGAATGTGCATAATAATCTGTATGAACATTTGAAAGCAGTTGCAGTGCTTGGTGAAGCTGGGAAGGTGCAGGAGCCAGATGTTAAGCAGCTGTCCGGCAAATGTGCATTATTTCTTGCAAAGCTCACAGAATACCGAGACAAGAGCAGTGTTGAGTCACTATATGATCTGTGTTGGGAGATGATATATGATTCAGGCTACTACGATTATGTGGGAACAATGCCTGCCGGAGCGCAGAGACAGGCTAACTTAAATGTCCTGCTGGAAAGAGCAGCGGGATATGGAAAGTCAAGTTATTCAGGTCTGTTTAATTTCTTAAGATATATTGAAAGACTTAAGAAGTTTGACGAAGATTTTGCAGAGGGGGCTGCCAGCCTTGACAATGAGAATCTTGTAAGAATTATGAGTATCCATAAGAGTAAAGGCCTTGAATTTCCGATTGTAATACTTGCTGGAGCGCATAAGAGCATTAACTTTATGGATGCAACAGCACCGGTGCTTGTAGACCAGAATTTAGGAATTGCAGTTGATTATGTTGACCTTGAAAGAAGAACGAAGACACCTACTATTATTAAAGGTGCTATGGCAAGAAGAATTGTAAGGGAGTCGATAGCTGAGGAAGAGAGACTTCTCTATGTTGCAATGACAAGAGCAAGGGAAAAACTGATAATTACCGGAGTTGTAAAAGATGCAGACAAGACACTTGATAAATACAGGGGAAGTGCAAAGCAACTTGCAGCAGATGGAATGTTGTCTTTCGCGGACAGTGAGAATATAAAGAACTATCTTGATATGATAATGCCAGTGTGTCTTATGGATTCAGATAAATTGAAAGGCAGCTTTAAAGTGATGGTTGATGCCGGAGAGGATTCTTGGGCTGATGTGGATGAATCCGGGGAGATGGCTGGTGAAGCGAATGCTGTTAGAATCGGGGGACTGGCTGATGAAATTATGGAAGCTGTGTCTTATCCTTTATTAGAGGAGCTTCCAGAGTATGTTCCTGATGATAACGCAGCCGGAAGGATGAAGCTGACGGTTTCGCAGCTTAAGGCTATGCAGGCGGATGATGATTCAGAGGAAAATGCTTACATGGATGAATCTGTGAAGACAGCACTTAAAAAGGAAGAATGTGATGAGACAAACAGCATAATTCCAAAGTTCATAAGCGGTGAGGAAGTTAAGCTTGCTGCTAATGAGCGTGGTAGCGCATATCACAGGGTTATGGAATGTCTTGACTATTCAGTAAGTGTGAACCTTGATGGAGTTAAAGCAGATATTAACAGAATGTTAGAAACAGGCAAGATGAATGAATTACAGGTGAAAAGTGTCAATCCGTGGGATATATATACATTTGTACAATCAGATACAGGCAGGAGAGTTGCAAATGCGGTGAACTGTGGCAGTGTCAGAAGAGAACAGCCTTTTGTATTTGAGTACGAAGGACAGCTTATACAGGGTATAATTGACTTGTGTTTTGAAGAGGACGGAGAACTTGTGATTGTTGATTATAAGACTGACAGGGTTATGAAGGGCAAAGCGGGGGAAAAAGAGCTTGTCAAAAGATACGCAATCCAGCTTGATTACTATGCAAAAGCGCTGGAACAGCTTACCGGAAAAACTGTAAAAGAAAAAATTGTATATTCATTTACTTTAGGAAAAGAAATAATGTGTTAAAATTACGAAAAATTTTCTCTAACATGTAAAATGCGGTTGAAAATATTGTACAATAATGGTAATATAAACATGATTTGTGAATAAAACATATCAAATTTGCACAAAAATGTGCATAAAATGGAAAAGGAGAGGAAAAATGAAAAAGCAAGTAAAAAAGTTTATGAGTGCATTACTTGCATGTGTAATGGTGGCAGTGTCAGTTATAGTATTTGACATGAATCCAGTACATGCAGCTTCTGGCGCAATAACAGAAGCATCAGGCTGGCTTGAGACAGCATATGTTAAATGGACACCTGTAACAGGAGCTACAGGTTACAATGTATATGTTAAGTCTGCAAGTGCCTCAGATTCAGCTTATGTCCAGTTGGACGATGAGCTTATCAGAAAGTATCCATCTTACATGAGAGCGGATGCTGTAGGATTAAAAGCAGGCGATTATGTTATGAAGATTGTTCCGCTGAACAATGGCAAGGAGAATACATCAGCTGCTATCGTTTCAGATAAGCTTACTGTAAATGCACATGACAGAAGCGGATTTACATTTTCAAGTAATTCACCGGTAAAGAATGGCGTTGGTGCATATAACAACGATGGTACATTAAAGTCTAATGCATCTGTTCTTTATGTTACAGAAGCTAATAAGAATACAGTTAAGATGAAGATTGGTAACACAGAATATACAGGTGTAGCAGCTATTACACAGGCAATTAAGGCTAAGAATAACTGCCAGCCAGTTGCTATCCGTATTATAGGTCAGGTTACATTAAGCGGACTTGCCTGCAAAGATGTATCATCAGCATATGCAATTGGTGTTAAGGGAGCAGCTAACGTAACATTTGAGGGTATTGGTGATGATGCTACTTTATATGAAGCAGGTGTGGCTGTATTCCAGTCAACAGGCATAGAAGTAAGAAACCTTGGTCTTATGAACTGGGGCGGTGGAGGCGACGGAGATGGTATATCTCTTAAGCAGTCACGTGGTGTATGGGTACATAACAACGATGTGTTCTATGGCAATGCTGGTTCAGATGGTGACCAGGCTAAGGGCGATGGCTCTATGGATTTAAAGGATAATTCTCAGTATGTGACAGTATCTTACAATCATTTCTGGGATTCAGGAAAGATGTCACTTTGTGGCATGAAGTCAGAGTCAGGTGAGAACTGGATTACATATCACCATAACTGGTTTGACCATTCTGATTCAAGACATCCTCGTATCAGAACAATGTCAGTTCATGTATATAATAACTACTATGATGGTAATTCTAAATATGGTGTAGGCGCTGCAAAGGATAGTGAGGCATTCGTAGAGGCTAACTATTTCAGACATTGTAATTATCCAATGCTCAGTTCAATGCAGGGAAGTGATGTTCTGGCAGGTGGAATATTCTCAGGAGAGAATGGTGGTGTCATCAAGGCATACAACAACTATATGGAAGGTCAGAAGTCTGTTATATATGCTAATTCGGATGCTGGTACAACAACTGCAAGTGCAACTGATTTCGATGCATATCTTGCAACATCAAGAAGTGAAACAGTACCTTCAACTTATAAGGCAAAGCAGGGTGGAAAGACATATTCTAATTTTGATACTAAGGTTGATTTAGGTGTTGATACTGCTGATATTGATGCACCTGCAGATGTTCCTTCAATTGTAACTAAGTATGCAGGACGTATTATGGGCGGAGATTTCAAGTGGACATTTGATAACAGTGTTGATGATACAAGCTATTCACTCAACAGGCCATTAAAGGATAAGCTTAATGCATACAAGACATCTCTTGTATCAGTAGGTGGTGGAAGCGTATCTGGCACTTCACATACACATACATATGGTGAGTGGGTAGTTGTTACACCTGCAACAGAGACAGAAGAAGGTCTTAAGAGCCGCACATGTACAGGATGTGGTTATAATGAAACAGCAGTTATTCCAGCTATTGGAAAAGATACACCTGTTACACCTGACACACCGGTATCAGGAGATGCAAAGGTACATAACTTTACAGAATCAGGAACAACAAGTGACTTCTATAGTATTACAGGAAGCATAGCAACAAATAAAGGTACAGCAACATACAACGGTCTTACACTTACAAAATGCCTTAAGATGGAGTCATCAACAAGCATTAAGTTCACAGCACCATCTGCTGGAA
>OGUQ01002134.1_pt1 | contig 14329 bp, 10 predicted proteins | sample 1574701 | NCBI WGS metagenome assembly OGUQ01 (sample SAMEA2582087, study PRJEB24529) | metagenome | biome: Human gut stool | place: China | collected 2011 | reverse complement strand
TACCGCACGAATGCCCAGTCCCGTATATTCGAGGAGAAATGTGTTGCGTACAATCTCCCGTATCGTCTCGTGGGCGGCGTAAACTTCTACCAGAGAAAAGAGATCAAGGATGTTCTCTGCTATTTAAAGACGATCGCCAATGGGCGGGATGACCTGGCTGTGCAGAGGATCATCAATGTTCCGAAGCGCGGAATCGGAGCTATGAGTGTCGCCCGGGTGAACATGTTCGCGATGGAAAACGATATGAGTTTCTATGAGGCGCTGGAGAGGGCGCAGGCTGTTCCGGGAATCGGAAAAGCGGCGTTAAAGATCGGAGTATTTACAGACCAGATCAGCGAGTTCCGGAAGATGTTAAAGGAAGAGACTCCGATCAAGGATGTGATCGAGGCGATCCTTGATAAGACAGGATATCGTGACGAGCTGAAGGAAGAGGGCGAGGTGGAAGCCGAGTCCAGAATGGAAAATATTGAGGAATTGATCAACAAGGCAGTCTCCTACTGGGAGAGCGCCGAGGAACCGAGTCTTTCCGCGTTCCTGGAGGAAGTTGCCCTGGTTGCGGATATCGACAGTATGGATGAGTCAGAGGATAGAATTATCCTTATGACACTGCATTCCGCGAAAGGTCTGGAGTTCCCGTATGTGTATCTTGCGGGAATGGAAGATGGACTTTTCCCGAGTATGATGTCTCTGATGGAGGGACCGGAGGCACTGGAGGAAGAGCGCCGTCTCTGCTATGTGGGAATCACGAGGGCGGAGAAGCGGCTGACGCTGACCGCCGCAAAGAGCCGTATGGTGAAGGGCGAGATGCAGTACGCGAGAACGAGCCGGTTTATTGACGAGATCCCGGATGTGTGCCTGGAACGTCCGGATCGGGATGATTCAAAGACCGGATGGAAGAAAATGGCAGACGCGTACAGGAACCTTCCGGAGGAAGCGGGACTTCCGTGGGCGAAGGCTTCCGGCGCGGACGGAAAAGCGGCTGACGGTCACACCGGAAGATTCCAGAACCGTCCGGCGGGTGTGAGTCTTTTTGGACAGAAATCCGATGCCTATAAGAATCCATATGCCTCCGGGACTTCTGCGGCGCCGAAGAACACGCCGACCTTCGGAAAGGCGTTCACCGTAGAAAAACCGAAGTCTTTGGATTACTCCGAAGGTGACCGCGTCCATCACATGCGTTTTGGTGACGGAACCGTGAAATCCATCGCGGACGGCGGAAAAGATTTCGAGGTCACAGTCGATTTTGATCATGCGGCGATCGGGACAAGGAAGATGTTTGCTTCCTTTGCGAAGCTGAAGAAGCTGTAAATAAATTAGCCAAAAGAAATTTAGTATTGATTTTTTGGGGGCAATCGCATATAATTAAAAACAGCTAAGGAAAGTGCTTATATGTCTATGAGTACGCGAAAACCCCCAGAGTGGCACCTCCGGGGGTTTTCTTGCTCTTTGCGGTGAGCCGAACCGTTTAGGCTGTTACTGTCGGTTGTCCCTATCCAGCCATTTGCAAACATAGTAGCCAACTATGCTTGCCGCGACAGAGACAAGGAAAGTGTTTATGTAATCTATAAATACCGCCTCCTTTCTGCTGGAGGTGCGACAGCAGTTTTATTTTATCATGTTTATTTGTAGAACTCCATATACTGCGGTATAAAAAAATGGTGTCTAAAACTATGAAAATTTAGGGATAGTAAAAACCATAAAATCATGATATACTATTACAAAGTATCTGTCCGTGCGGATTATTCTTGTCCGGGGCGGCTGTGAAACAGAAAGGATGTGTGAGGATGAACAAATTCGATACGATGAGTAAAGACGCACTCAGCAAAATGGAAGAGCTTATAAACGCGTCCAAGCTGAATGAACTGCTTCATAAAAAAGAAGAAGAGGATAAGAAAAAGAATTGTATCCTCTGGGTGCTTGCTATCATCGGCGCTGTTGCTGCTGTAGCCGGAATCGCATACGCAGTATATCGCTTCTTTACACCGGATTATCTGGAAGATTTTGAAGACGATTTCGACGATGATTTCGACGATGACTTTTTCGAGGAAGAGGAGGAAACTCCGAAAAAAGCTGTCGAGAAGGATGACGAGAAAGAAGCTTAAGCCGAAATGCTTACAAACACAATGAGAACGAGGCTGTGGCAGGGATCGCTTGCACAGCCTTTTTCTGTGCATAAAAACATATCAGGGAACGAGGCATCGTTTACGCGCTGTGCGATCAGAAACGGAAAAATCCGATTCCCGGCAGAAAAAGGAGTACAAAAATTATATGAAAAAAGGTGAGATCTACACTGGTACAGTGGAAAAGATGGATTTTCCAAATAAAGGAATCCTCCATATCGGAGAGGAAAAGGTAGTTGTAAAGAACGCGCTCCCGGGGCAGACCGTCGAGATCGCGATCTCCAAGCAGCGCAAAGGAAGATGCGAGGGAAGACTCCTTAAGGTCGTGACTCCCGCAGCATACGAAAACACAGAGGGTGCATGTCCTCATCGTGCGGACTGCGGCGGATGTACGTACCAGACGGTTCCTTATGAGGAACAGTTAAAGATCAAGGAGCAGCAGGTCCGGGCTCTTTTAGATCCGGTTCTTCCGGCCGGCTACAATTTTGAGGGGATCAAAGGTAGTCCGTTGACAAAGGCGTACCGCAACAAAATGGAATTTTCCTTCGGAGATGAGTTTAAGGACGGTCCCATGACTCTGGGAATGCATAAACGCGGCAGCTTTTATGATATCGTGACCGTGGACCAGTGTGTGCTGGTGCATCCGGATTGCTGTAAGATCTTAAGAGCGACGTTGGATTATTTTACGGAGCACGGAGCAGTCTTCTATAAAAAAATGGCGCATGTCGGTTATCTGAGACATCTTCTTGTCCGCCGCGGTGTGAAGACCGGGGAGATCCTTGTGGATCTTGTGACCTCCACCCAGACGGAGGGAACATGGAAGAGTGATAAGAATGAGGAAGCGCTGCTTGAGGGCTGGAAAGAAAAACTTCTTGGACTGGATCTGGAAGGCTCTTTTGCCGGAATTCTCCACACAGAAAACGACAGCCTTGCGGATGTGGTACAGAATGACCGCACGGTGATCCTTTACGGACAGGACTTCTTTATGGAAGAGCTTCTGGGATTAAAATTTAAGATCACTCCATTCTCCTTTTTCCAGACCAACTCTCTCGGTGCAGAGGTGCTCTATGAAACAGCCCGCGAATACATCGGTGAGACAGACGGAAGAAAGGTCTTCGATCTCTACAGCGGAACCGGTACCATTGCCCAGATCCTCGCTCCGGCGGCAGAACATGTGACCGGCGTGGAGATCATTGAGGAAGCTGTTGAGGCGGCGAAGGTGAACGCGGCGCAGAATGGACTGACAAACTGCGACTTCATCGCGGGGGATGTTTTAAAAGTATTAGATACCTTAGAGGAACGCCCGGATCTCATCGTTTTGGACCCGCCGAGAGACGGAATCCATCCGAAGGCGCTTCCAAAGATCATCGACCATTATGGATGCGAAAAAATGATCTATATTTCCTGCAAACCAACGAGCCTTGCGAGAGATCTCGTCGTGCTGCAGGCGAAAGGTTATGAGGTCACAAGAGTATGCTGCGTCGACATGTTCCCGGGGACGACGCAGGTAGAGACGGTTGTCTTGCTTTCCAAGGGTGAGGTCGACTCGAAAAAGATTCGGGTTGAGTTCTCTTTGGAAGATATGGATATGTCCGAATTTCAGGATGGGGCAACCTACACCCAGATCAAAGACTATGTGCTGGAGCATAGCGGGTTAAAGGTATCCAACCTATATATCTCACAAATTAAGCGAAAATGTGGGATTGAAGTTGGCAAAAATTACAATCTGCCGAAGTCCGAGGATTCCAGACAGCCACAGTGCCCGCCGGAAAAAGAGAAAGCAATCCGAGAAGCTATGAAATATTTTGGGATGATCTAACATCCAGCAAAATGGAGGTTTCTTATGGACAGATTGATTTCTTGTGAGTTCAACATGGATAATGCCTGTGTGGAGCTGAAATTTTTAGATGGCAGCATGATTGCTATTGATACCATCGCAGTGGAGAATGAGGTTACTGACAATATGTACCAGCGATCCGAATTGGACTGGCTGATTTACAATAAGCCGCTGGAATATGTACAGCTCGTGCTTGGCGGTGATTTGGAACAGTATGTTCAAGGCACGCCGGAACATCGGTTGATGGATTAACTGAATAACATAGTACAGCCCACCGGTCAGCAATGATCAGTGGGCTGTGTTTCGTTGTTGGCTAATGAGTTATTTCCATAAATTGCTGATAAGTAAGAATGTTGTCCTCACCTACCAAAGTTATCAAAAATGCTCTGAATGCGGTTTCTATTGGGACAGTGACAAAAAGGAACAGCCGCTTTTTAGGTCTTGAGCAACAGACATAGAAAAGATTTCGGTTTCGTTCATACGATGCCTCTTTACCCTTAGGAATAGAAGAGTGCCCTGTTATCATAGGTGCATAGGTTTCAAATTGGTACTGATTCCATCCCTTACTGATAACAAAAACAACGTTATCGTATTCTTCACCTTTTACGCCATGTTCTGTTGAAAACTGTGCATCTGGATATAGGAAATCCCTAACAGCAATAAATTGTGCATAATCCAGTTGCAAAAACTGTTGGATTGTAGCCTTCGACGCATACATTTTTTCCGGAGAATCCTTATAAAGTCGGTACCATCCATCCACTTTGGGTGGAATGGGTATCAATTGACTATGAACAATCGTCTCCAAAACATCGATAGCTTTTTGGGTGCGAACTTCAGCCAACTGGTCATGCAGATTTTTCCATTTGATCTTTTCGGATTTTTTGGTTATTGGGTACCGCTTAATTCCGAGCGTGTCAAAAAGTAATTGGGTATTCGAGGTATCAAGCGCTTGGTATATCGGTTCAACCGTATCAGCAAAGAAAATAAGAAAAGGATCTTCTTTATCACGCAACCCATCGTCAAGTATGTCCAAAAGTTGCTCGTAGCCTTGTTGGGACGCAAGGACTTTGTGCGTAATCATCAGCACTTTAAGGCCTTCGTCAGCAGGTGTGCTCTGTTCAATTTTTTCTCTGATATTGTTAAGCCTTGATCTCAATTCGTCCGCCGGTAATTCATTTTTGAAATTACGGTCTGTGCGACGAACGCCAGAAAAGTCATCACATGTAATTACTAAAACTTCGCCGTCAAATCCATCAATCGCTGATTTTTGCGGCAACTCAGGGCGAATATCATTCAGAAGTTGAACAATCCTTGGTGCAGATCTGAAATTTGATCCCTTTTTTATTACCTCGATTTTATCGTGTTCAATTTCTCCACAGGCTTTGTTTGCTTGATAGATGGTCTGCCAAGCGTCACCGAAAAAGCCGAACTGAGGACCAATATCTTTTGCTATAAAAAACTCAACAAAGCGATCAATAATAGGCTTATAGGAGTCCTGATATTCATCGATCAGTATCAAAGGGTATTTATCTGCAAATACACGGCGAAACTTAGCATTATCCAGTAGCAAGCAGAATAGTTTTAGAACGTCGTCGTGATACAGGTACTGAATACCATTTTCCTTGTATCGGTGTCCCAAAGTATACGCAACTTCTGTAACTTTATAAAAATCGTCCTCATCTGGAAGAAAATCGGAATTCGCTGTGACAGCATCAATCAAAACGCTCTGATACTGCTTGATGGCATTCCAAGCAAAAGAATGGATTGTGGAAGGAATAATAAATGAATCTTTTGAAAGTCGCTCTGCAATCACATCTACTGCCGCATTTGTATAGGTAATACAGACTACATTTTGTTTTTTTCGGCTGTAATCAGACCATTTATTTGCCTGTATCCATTCAATAGTCCGATTCAGAGAGTAAGTCTTGCCAGAGCCTGCACCTGCTTCGACACGAAAACTGCGTCTGGATTTAAGCGTTTCAACAATCTTCTCGTCAACCTTATCAGCCTCAGCTTTTGCAAGGTTGTAGTTTGTACCGGTATACTCTCCGTCCATGAACTGGCACCTCCTTACTCCAGAACCCTTTGGTCATTCAACCATTTTAATCCGGACTTTATGTAATCAGGAATACAATAGTCGGAGCATTTGTATATCAAATCGAGCGCAAAATCTGTTTTGCTTTTGCCTGTGAATTCAAGTTTCTTCTCGCTTGTTCTCTTACCTAAATTATAATGCTTTCGATTGACATTACGAATTGCCTCTTCCAGAGAGTGTCCACATAATCCATTTTCGTTAGTTTGGAACTCGATATGGCATTTTCCTTTGGTTTTGTCATCTGATGTCATCGCAATGATATCCGAAAGGGCAATTTTTGAAGTATCATCGTCAGGAAGGCCTTTATTTCTACGAACCCACCATTTTATAGTTTCGTTTGATGTTGTTTCTCCCTGGCTAACCACTACCGACTTTTTTACGATCTTTCCGCCTTTCCCTTTTCGATCCGCTACTGAATCCAGATCAGTAAGAATTAGACATGGCGCTCCTAAAAAATCGATAAAAGGAATAAACTTGTGTGCATAGGCTCCACCGATTTCAATTACCGCATAGTACTGTGCAGATAATGGATACTTGCAGGCACCAAATATTCCGGAAGATTCACATTTCCCAATCATGTCTGGTAACAGCAAACGCTCAGATGCACCTTCAACGAAAATTGCTTTATCTGCGAAGAACAGATCGCATCTCGTCAAAGTCAAATACTTCCGGATAAAATCCACATTATCGGGGTTAGCTTCTGCAAAGGTATTCAAGTTTTTATAAATAACACCGGTATTAGACTTTTGCGCATACCGAACTTTTGCAAACTCCATAGTATTAGCTATATGAGCGGAATGCGAGGTTAGGAAAGTTTGAATTTTCACGTCAGAGAGCTTGTCAAGAAACTTTTCCAAATACGCAGCGAAAGCCGTCTGCATTTGTGGATGCATGTGAGATTCAGGCTCCTCAATAAAGAGAAGCGGCACACATGCAACACCACGTTTCTCAATATCCTTGGCAAATGCAGCAAGGAGGAACTCCATTTTGATCAGATTTTTGTATCCAAGGCCATTGTGAGAACTCGGCAAACTTTCGTTTGCTGTGCCGGATATATAAGATAGCTTAGTCTGATTCTTGATCTGATCGTCGATGCTGAGTTGCGTTGTAACTCCGAGCTTTAATTCCTCTATGTTGGGATAACCAAAGCCAATAGAATTGTTTACAACAGAACTTAGAATTTCATTACTCTGCTTTTGAACATCTTTATTGGTTTTTTCCACTATTGAGCGTAACCGTTTTATTTCTTCAGCAACATCTGGATCCAGTTCTGCTTCGCTCATATCAAAGAAGCTGGATATTAACGATCCAAGAGAACTATTATGTGCGTCATCTTCACCAAGAACTCGTTCAGCAGGAATTGCATGGAATGGGAACAGATCATGTAATTCCTTTTGGCTTTTTACCTGTTTGTCGTCCGGATTGTTCGGATTGATGGCATATACGGTTAGTCCAAACAATTTGCCGAAATTATCGGCAAGCACTTTATGAGCATCTTCGCTTGGCGAAAAGGCGCCATCCCTATAATAGTTGCTTTCTAAGAGTGTCCACAAGGTTTTTTCGTCGCTTTTTAGGCGATACTCTGCACGAATTAGAGCAGTTGTTGTGTCCACATCGACATCAATGATAAATGGCGACAAAGCTCCTAAGTTATCATCCGGATCATCCAACGAATAGTCCACCAGAAACTCTATGGAGATAATTTTAATTTGTTTACAAAGGTCTTCATAAGTGAGCTTTTTCTCCATAAACAGAGCAATTTTTGTATAGAAATCTTCTCGCCTTAATAGTGGGTAGTCATCGAAAGATACGGTTTCTCCATCCAGTACCTTTCCAATGCACGAAAAGCAGGATGTTTTGGCTGTGTTGTTTCTACCCACAATTAAAGTTGTCCTGGGATCAACTTCTAATTCGGCATCAATAAGCAATCTGTAGTTTTTAATTTTTATCTTTGATAATTGCATATTGCCTCCGTTTTTATCTGTAGTAAGCTGTCAATCGCTTGTAGCTATCGTATCGGTTTTTTCTTTTGAATCAAGATACGCTAAATACTGCTTATACTTCCGGCTCATCAGATTTTTGACGTACTGTTCCATATATTCGTAATCAAGAGCGCCGTCATCGGTAACAGGCAGCATGATTCTGGTATTAGCCATGCGTTCTGCGTTAAATTTATACAGATAGCCAAACTTACTTTTCTGTTGCAGAATGGCAACCTTCATAAACAGCAGTACAAACGCATTGTCCTCATGGTGCTTCAAGTGGAACCGCTTAACGTCATCAGAGAAAATGCACTCATACGGATGATAAAAACCAATGACCATACCATTTCCGTTGTAGTTTACGCCAAGTACGTTGCTATCCAAAGAAGCATTTTTATCACTTACAAAACGTGATATACCATTGCTGTTATCCAGTGCTCCGATGAAAGGCCTGTCCCCTGGAGCCGAATCTGAAGCTACAAGTCGTTTCCCAGGCAAAATATTGAATATGTCAGAGATTAAAAACGCTTCCCAATTTTTCTGACTAATTGATGGTATTTTAATGTGCTTCCCCAACTTAGCAATGCATTCTTCAGCATATGTACGATACTTTTCCTGTAAAGCTTTACGCTTCTGCTGGGTATACTCTGTCATATACTTGTAATCTGGTTCACCCTCAGCATTTACGGGTAACATTGTTTTCGTACTTAACAACCTACGGCCGGTCCAACTGTGCCCATGCGAGAAAATTGCTTTGTTTGAACTGAGACATCTTGCAATAAAAACACCATTATCCTCTGACAGTTCCGAATTATAACCACTCGATGTTTTACCGCTCATACCTATAAAATCCATAGGAATGTAATGAGCGAGACCCGCAGCGCCATCTCCCAATTGGACAAAAACTATAGCGTTCCCATCGGATACCCATTCTGGATGTTCCTTTGAACTGCACATAGAAGCAAAACCATTATTTGTTTTTGCTGCTGCAATATATGGAACGTCATCACCTTTCACTAGTTGTCCTGTTGTTTTTCCTTTAGTTGCTTTAATTTCACTAAATATATTCTCAACTGTAAACGCTATCCATTCCTTTTCATCAATCTTCACCATGGTTACAGCCACCTCCAAACAAATACTCTCTGTTCTGCATAACCATAGAAAATTCGAATGATAAATAGTCACCAATCGCTTTTTCAAAATCTGCATCTGTTGGAATTTCATCATTGAAGTAATAAAAAGAGTGTAGCCATTCATCTTCGGGTTTCACGGTAGATCCTACGCAAAACTTTGACGGTGCTTCAATCCGACCAGTCCAAACATCCAATAAATGCTGACGCTTGTCCTTAGCCGAATCGCCCTCAACAAGGCCAACGTGAGCACGTACTTCATATCCATCATCTCGGAAATCAATGAATTTACAAACTTTGTCATCTGGGTGAGGCTCATGGGCGGTAAAGACTGCGATAACAGGGTTAGTGCCTACGCCATAAAAGGTAGTTGTATTACAGGTAATAACGCCTTCCAATGTATGGTGCTTCATAATATTTTCTTTGAATGACTGTTCATCCTTTGTTTTGCCGGTCATAGAAGATTGTGGGACAATCACTGCTGCTTTTGCCCCTTCTGTGAGGGAAGCCAGCAGATGCTCTACAAACGACAGTTCATACTGAGAAGGATCCTCTTTACTACCTTGGGAGTACGGAGGGTTCATCATGCCGACTGTAGCACCTTTAAGCTGTACTTGTGCTGGATTCTGGCGAAGGAAATCTTCACACTTGATATTACTGTTGCCGTCATCACGGAGGATCATATTGGTAGCAGCAATAGCAAACATATTACTTTGGAGTTCAAACCCGTGCAACTGCTTCTTCTTAATGTTCTTTCGCCTGTTCTGATCAGTACCTGCCTTTTCAAGCATGTGATGCATCGCTGCAACAAGGAATCCTGCGGTACCACAACAGGGATCAAGTACAATGTCTGTAGCCTGAATATCCAGAAGGTCACAGAACAGGTCACAGATATGGCGAGGCGTGAGAACAATTCCCAGCGTCTGACCATCACCGCCGGAGTAGCTCATAAATTCGCCATAGAATCTTCCAATGAAATCCTCGCTGGAACTGCGGTATTTAATGTTGTCAAAGACATTCTTCTTCAAAAACTCAGTATAGAATTTCAGTGGGGTTTTGCCTAGCTTGGCATCAACTTCGTTCAAACGAGCACTTGTGCGGATGATAGAGAACTCGCTCATCAGCTTGTCACGCTTTGCATCAGGGCCAATATTGGATGCTTTAAGGCGACGCTTAATGGCATCATAAATCAACTGACCATCAGTGGTGGTTTCATCACCGAGCAAATCATCGGGTTTGAAAAACTTATCATCCAGTGCCAGAAGAATACCGGAGACCACCAAAGGCTTGTCCTGATCCTTCAGGGAGCCATAGGTGCGCAGATACTCGTGCAGTTCCGCCGCATCTTTCAGAATTTCCTCCGTAGTCTTTTCAACATCGGTCTTTTCTGCCAGAACATAACGAGTGTAGTATTCATCAATATTGGCAGCGGTGAAGGATGTAAAAGATTCGATATCAGGGAGCTGCTTATACCCCTCCCTGTCGTCTACATACAGCGGAGTGATTTTGTGATGCTTTTCATCGCCGGAAACGCCGATTGCAAAAATCTTATGGAAGCCACTACTTTGCGCAATGTGCTTTGCGTAGAAGTACGCTCCGTTTACAGCATAGTCAGCAATATCTTTCTGATCGGTAGATAAAATTCCAGTATCGGTCAGTTTCTGGTGTTTGGCCAGATCAGCTTTATCTTCAATAACGATGACAAAATCTTTCACAACAGCAACATACTCGGGGTAGCCAGCATTACCAGTACCACGCTTTGATGCGCTCTGTAAAGCGTCATTGATTTCCTTAACATCGCTACCTTGAGCATCATATTTAATTTTGGAGTCGTCGAGCTGGCGAGCAACCCATAAATCAGTTTTTATTTCTTTCTTAGCCATGGCCTATATTCCTTTCAAGGTCTATGCCTGTGTTTTAATTCTTCTTGTGTCTAATGGAACCACCACGGTAGCTCCAGCCACACATTATCCAACGCCAGTGCTTCCGTAGATCTTGCACGACTTTCAGATAGGTGGAAATGCTTTGCTGTTTCCGTCAGCGGGTGTTCAATATCATCGTCAAAACCAAAGCGGTATCGCAGATAGTATTCCTCTCTGGGTTCGATCATGTCCAACGCGTGGTGAATATCATCAATCCGTTCCTGCGCCAGATATATCTGTTCTGGTGTCTGTTTCGTTGGATCAGCAATATTTTCGTGTTTGCCTCTGTTCTCGTCTTTTACAATATCATCCAAACGAACGGTGTTGCCCAAATTCTTTACCTCAAAGGTGGGATTGTAGCTGCGTATGTAATCCACCATAGCATTGCGGATTGCCGGTGCTGCATAGGTCAGAAACTTATTGCCAGTGTCCGGTCGATAACCGGCGATGCAGTCCAACAAGCCCAAAGACCCTTCCTGCATCAGATCGTTGATCTCAATACCAAGAGCGGCGTTCAACTCCTGCTGTGCGCTCCACATTTCATAGGCCGTTCTTTTTATGAACCGCAGATTGTTTTCGATAAGGACATTTCTTGCTTCTGTATCGCCATCAAGGGCAGCGATACAGAGCCGCTCATTGGTCATTTGGTCCTTTTTCATGGCCTGTTACCGTGCCGGTCAATGTCAGGAACATCTGCTTGACCGCTTCTTTATCAATACCGGGCAAATCGGAAACAGATTTTGCAACCGCTTCCGCAACCTGATCTACTGTTATTTTCCTGTTTGACTTTTTCTGCCCTTTGGTCAATTCGGCATAAATTTTTTTCATTGCCTGAGAGGTCAGCTCTTTACTTGCAGACAGATCATTGCCAACTTCCTTCTTTATGGCTTGCACTGCACTCAAAAACGACCGTTGAATTGCTGCCAAATCAAACTGATATACCGGAACCTGCAAGTTCTTGACTTCTTCAACCGCTCTCGGTGCGCTGCCAAGCATTCCGGCGACTGTTGCATAAAGCTGATTCTGTGTTGCAAATCCATTGGCAAGTTCATCATCCAAATAGCGGGGAATCAGATTAGTGGTGTTTGCGAACTCCGGACTTTCAAGCAGTGCATTGACTATCTGCGGATTTACCTTGTGGGTATACAAGTTTCTCGCTGCCTGTACCGACAGCCCAAGTTCGGAAATATCGTAATTTATGCGGTCTGGAACATCAACTTCACCAAGTAGGAAATCCGTGGAGACATTGAACACACGGGCAATGCGGATAATATTTTCATTGCCGATTTTATCAGTGCTACCACTGATGAAACGGCTCAGAGTGCTTTCTGCCATTCCGATACGGATAGCCAGTTCTGCTTGTGTCATTTTTTTGGATTTCATCAAATCCTTGATACGATCACGGATTGTACCGGGTAAGAAAACTTGATCCATTGCAGCGCCTCCGATCATTTCAGTTTGTATTTCTTATTTACACCTCTACCAATGATGTCAATCAGTTCATTTTCGTGCATCTGTCTGGCAAGCAGATAAGCTCTCGTCTTCTTGATGTTCAGCAGTTCCTGCAGATCTTCGTCGGTCATTTCGCCGTACTCTGCCAGATAATCCATCACGGTTTTCATCTGGGGGGTGATGGCTGCGGTGGATTTGATAGTTATCGCCGGTGCGTCATCGCTTGCAGCATTCATATTCGGTAGTACGATTTTGAAAGCATTGGTCGTTGCCTCGATAGTGGGCTGTACAGGGCAGTTTTCATACAGCTTGAAAATACGGCGAATACCAGTGCCATAGCTTTCAATCAGACGCAGGCGGTGGAACACTTCCGCCAGCTTTTTATTTCTCGGCTGGGAAACGCCAATACGGATATCTTCGGTAGAAAGGCCGGGAAGAAGGCCGCCGAGAGAGATGAACTCCATCTTGCTGTCGTTGACATTGATGATGATGCTGCCGCTGAAGCCGTAGTCACGGTGCACAAGAGCATTGAGCAGGGCTTCACGGATGGCTTCTTCGGGATAATCTTTCTTATCTGTGCGGATAACTCCTTTAATTGTGGAAACGGTCTTGTTACACAAAGCAAGATAGTTTACAGAATCCTCGAACTGTTTGAATACCGAGCCGCCGAATTCTTTGCTGTCCCGAAACTCCGTGCAAAATTCATCATTGAACACGGCAATTTTAGTCGTGTGGTGGCACTGGTCAGAGAGCAGCAAGGCAAGGTTGGTGTAAATATCGTTCTGTGTGATCCCCAGCGCACGATATTTTTCAACAGAGAACTCAACTCCGTATCGTTGGAATGCAGTTTTAGCAGCATCAAAGGTTAATTCCTGTTCCATACAGCGTGAAGCCTCGAAATTGTCACCATCTGATTCTTTAATCATTTTTCTAATTTGGTCAGGAGATGCCTGCACACTGGATGCACCCTGTCTAACATAAACACCGGTGGGCTTCATACCCTTGGATTTAAGATAATAGGGTTTATAGCTGCCTTCTCCTACTTCAATCTGAATAACCTTGTTATCTTGGAGTAGGTATCGCACAAACATTGTAACATCCGGTGCGATCGCATCACGGATGCCGTTTGTGATACGGGTATAGGTTTCATCCACATTGTCAATTCCAGTTAAATTACCCTGATCGTCGATACCAATGTAAATCACGCCACCGTCACTGTTCGCAAAGGCAATGACTTCCCGATAAAGGTCATCGATCATCTGAGATTTATATTCGATGCGCTCACTTTCATATTGCATATTCGGCACCTCCAACATTTCTTGATTATATTATACTCATATTTTCACTTTTTTCAATGCCTTAAAGCGAAAATTCATTTTATTCACTTATTCTGTGAAAATTGCACCTTGTCATTCACTTTGTCCTTTTCTTCGATTGAGAAGCATGATTGAAATCATATAGATCACTCAGTCCTCTTAGGTTTTGTATTTTTGCAAGATTGCAAGAGGGCTTTTTTGTTTTGTTGCAATAGTGCTTGATTTTTTCAATCCAAACCATTTTCCACGTATATTCAGGTGACAAAGAAATTTGTCAAAATAATTGGAAGGAGAAAAAATCTATGACTATCTACGAAGCCACTAAGGCAACAATCAGCGTGAAGCAAGCCGCCGAACACTACGGGCTGAATGTCAACCGCAACGGTATGGCTTGTTGCCCATTCCACAACGACAGGCATCCGAGCTTGAAGCTGAACGAGGACTATTTCTTCTGCTTCGGCTGCGGAGCCAAGGG
>OGUQ01002129.1_pt1 | contig 14364 bp, 15 predicted proteins | sample 1574701 | NCBI WGS metagenome assembly OGUQ01 (sample SAMEA2582087, study PRJEB24529) | metagenome | biome: Human gut stool | place: China | collected 2011 | reverse complement strand
GTGACTGGAAAATCGCCCGTCAGATCGGGCCGACGCTGAAAGAAAAAGGGCTGATCTCCTCCGGCCAGCCTGTCGTCATCCAGGGGGACAGCCTGCAAGGGGAACTGCTGGCGGACTCCATCATCTTCATGCGCGTGGAATAATGGCCTGCACCTTTCCTATAGAGCGGGAGATGGCCGTGTGGCCCCCGCCCGCCCCCCTCAGGGAACTTCTGCTGGATGCGGATCCGGACGAACGCCGGATAGCGGATCATCTGGCCCACGGCGAACTTTACGTCGCAAAAAACTGCGGGACTGCCGCCGGAGTCATTGTTATCCGTCAGACGAGGGAACATACATGGGAAATCATGAATTGCTCCGTAGCTCCTGAATATAGAAGGCAGCATTGCGGAACAGCCCTAGTGCGGCACGCCCTGGACATCATCAGAAACAAAGGGGGCCGGTATGCGGAAGTGGGAACGTCCGATGCATCTCCGGGGCCAATGGCTCTCTATGAAAGCTGCGGATTCCAGATTTCTGGCGTTATCAACAACCACTTCACGGACAACTATCCGGAACCCGTCTGGGACAATGGCGTGCAATGCATTGACATGATCCGCATGCGTGCGGACCTCTCCCTTCGGAAAAAAGGAGCGCATCATGCTGCTCAAAAAGCATAAACCACGCTGACTCCCGTCACCCAGCTATTGCCCTTTACCAGCGTTCTTCCATACACGCGGTTCACCCCGTGGGAACCCTTGCCGAGCCAGTGCAGGCCAACGAAAGGCTCTATAAAAACATTCCCGAACAGACGGTAATTCGCCGTCACCCTGAAATAGAGAGACTGCCAGCCATTGCTGCTGGAAGGCCAATAGGAAGAACTCAACACGGCGCCGAATTTAAACCCCATATAAAGGTTTTCCGTCATCCGGAAATCCGATCCCGTACACATGTCAAACCACCAGCCCGTGATTCCGTAAAAGGAATATGCGGCACTTCCCTGCGCATAAAAACCGGGAAGGAATCCCACATCATGGCGCATGATCAGTGCCGCTTCATACGTTGTTCCCCCATTGCCGAACAAACGTTCGGAAGCAAACCCCGCCAATCCGCCGTCATTCGCACGAAAGGATAATGCCGCATACGTAGCTTTTCCGAACTTCCGCTGAAGACCAAGATCCACCATCGTCTCATTCTCTATATCAACTGCCGGATGCCCCAGAAAGATCTCCTCCTTCAGAGCCAGAATCAGGGAATACCGGTCATTCAAATCGCTTCTCCAATCCAGCCGCAAAGGAGCCGTAGGATTACAGCCCGCGGGAATCAGCCCCCTGAACTCGTAATTAGTGGAATACCCGGCTTTGATACTGCCGCTGACCGGTCTTAAAGCAGGAGCGGAAGGAACCTCCGGAATGCGTGATTCCGCCGAAGAAACGGCCATGGAAGCGACAGAGACGATGCCCGCTCCAAAGAGAAAAGAAAAAAAGAAATTCATAACATCGAAATGCCGTGCGGAAAGTATTCTGGATAAAAAAACTCCTCTTGGCAACAAGCAAAAACGCCGCTGTTTTCTGCTCTGCTTCAGGAAACATCATTCAGGCCTGCCTGCTGCCAACTTCAGAAAGAATAAACGAGACCAGCCCCGGCCACTACTCCGAAATTCTTATAAGGCTTGTCGCCCCTGTCCGAACCTCGGTTGGCCTTCAAGGCGCCCTCTCCGGCCCAGTTGAAGCTGACGAAGGGAACGAGAGACAGGTTCTTGGCACCCAGTTTCACCGGAAGTTCAGCCTTCAGCCACCAGGCCTGGGAACCGTTGGACATAAAAAGGGATTTATTGTCAAAATAAGAGGAAGTGGCAGACATCCCGGCGCTCAATACAAAATCGATGTCGGAGCAGATAGCTGCCTGATCCCCCACATGCGGCCGGAACCACCAGCCGGTCATGCCCTGGAAGGCATAGCTCATGGTTACGCCGGCAAACCAGTTTCCGGGCAAACCGTAATCCAGCGTCAGATAAAATTCCTGAATGACGGAATGGGTATTCCTTATATACACATCTTCATCACTCATCCAGGTGGCGTTATAATCATACCTGGCAAAATTCCCAAGCAGGCCGCCGTGAATCAGGTTCCAGCCAAGCGTCGTGGACAGGTTCTTCAGTAAACCATCCCGGTTCTTCCATCCAAAAAGAAAATCGGTCTCGTTATGAAAAGAGAAATCTCTTTCCCCTGCCATGTGGTGTCCTGAAATCAGGAACGTACAAGATGCCGCCCCAACAACGGAATTACAATCATCCAATTTATAATTCAAATCCACACTGGCAGGAATAATTCCATCTCCTTCCGTCAGTGAATGAGAAGCCACAATGCCGCGGCAGGTGTAATTGGAAGCATACCCGGCATCAACTTCCCCGGACAAAGGACAGTCCTGTTCCACGGGAACAGAAACCGGAGAAACAGTTTTAACGGAAATTTCCGCAAAAGCGGAAGCGGCAAAAAAAACGGCACTCCCCGCAATACCAATGATATTTCTGAATTGCATCATCACGCTTCAAATGAAAATCTGGATATCGGCGCATTGCAAAAAACGGAGTTCATAAAAAACGATACACCGCCAGCAATTAAAAAAAGCGCGGCGGATTTCTCCGCCGCACCTGAAAATATAATTCAATCGCAGGCCGGATGGCTTAGAAAGAATAGACAAGGCTGGCTCCAGCCACTACGCCGAAGTTCTTGTAAGGCTTGTCTCCCTTATCCAGGCCCTTATTGACCTTCAACGCGCCGCAGCCGGCCCAGTTGAAGCTGACGAAGGGAACAAGGGACAGGTTCTTCACTCCCAGCTTCACCGGAAGTTCAGCTTTCACCCACCAGGCCTGAGCGCCATTGGCCTGCTCGAACGCAGCGCCAAAATAGCTGGACGTGGCAGACATCCCGGCCGTCACGACAATGTCCGTGACGGGGCAGAGGGCGGCCTTGTAGCCAACATAAGGTTGGAACCACCAGCCGGTCATGCCCTGGAAGGCATAGCTCGTGGTTACGCCGGCAAACCAGTTCTGAGTCAGATCGTAATTCAGATTCAGGTAAAATTCCTGCGTGACGGAATGAGCATGGTCATACTTGGCAAAGTTGCCCAGCAAACCGCCGTGAATCAGGTTCCAGCCAAGCGTCGTGGACAGGTTCTTCAGCAAACCGTCCTTATTCTGCCAGCCAAGGTTGAAATTGGTCTCATTGTGGAAGGAAATATCCCTGTCCCCCATGAGATGGTGGCCTGAAGTCAAGGTCGTATAAGAAGCGGAAGCCACAATGGAGTTGGCATCGCACAGCTTGTAATTCAGATTGACACCGGCGGGGATGACGCTATCCCCTTCCGCCAACGCGTGGGAAGCCACAATGCCGCGGCAGGTGTAATTGGAAGCGTAGCCGGCGTAAATATCGCCGGACAGCGGGCTGGAAGTCGCCACAGGAGCGGGAACCGGAGTCGGAGCAACAATCTTGACGGGAGTACCCGCAAGAGCAGCTCCGGCAAAGGATGCCACAACTGCCGCAACACTGATGATGTTCTTGGTTTGCATGACTATTACTTGGTTAGGGTATTAATTGTTGATTTGCTAACATGGAAAGAAAAATGCTTTTTCCCCCCTTGTTAAGAAAAGTGAAACATTTTCGTCACAAAAGTAAAGAATTTTCTCTTGATAAATCAACAAGTCATTGATTTCACATTATTTACATCCACCAGCCCCATGACAAAAAATCCAATTCTCCATATCTTGCCAAACCTTCCCTTCCAAGGCCTTGCTGGATACAGACACTCCGCACCATCCAGAAGCCTGTCTTCTTTCAGGGCAGGAGAAGGATTCACCAAAACCTTCCGCCTGCAGGAAAGCAGCATGGGCAAATCCGCGGCACTGTCGCTGTAGGCAACGGCGTTTTCCAGAACACCATGTTCCGGCAGTACATTCCGCTCCCGCAGACGTTCCACCTTCACCGCCCCCTTATTATTACCGTTCGGCAGTTTCGGCATTGCCGGCATGCGTTCCTCCAGAAGCACATCCGTTCCCAGAACTTCGTCAAATCCCAGCAGTTCACCCAGAGGCTTCACGTAAAATGATGGAGAAGCGGAAACCATGAGACACAAATACCCCTTCTTCCGATACTCTGCCAGCCGCTCCTTCAGCTCCGGATAAATCCATTCCTGCGCCATCTCGGCAAACTTCCGTCCATATTCCCGCACCGTTTCAGCGGGAAGCCCCCACAAATACATGAGATAAGCCCTCTTCATCCGGTTCTCATCCCATATTCTCAAAATATAGAGCGGGATACAGGCCAGGAAAAGAAAAATCAGCAAGCGTCTCCAAGGATGGCGCCTCACCACAAAACAGGAAAAAACATATTGCGTATCCCAGGGAAGGAGCGTGCCGTCCATATCGAAAAGCGCTGCGCCTCTTTTTTTCCAATCGTCCGTCATGCTTTCATCCTATATCCGTTTCCCTTAACTCTCAACACCCAACTCTTCCATTACTCCCCCCTGAATGCCCAAAACCCCGGCCGCCGAAAAGCAACCGGGGTTTTGAAGCAAATCCAGAAGGAAATAAAGATTAACGGGAGTAGAATTCCACGATGAGCTGCTCGTTGACGATGGGAGCAATCTCTTCCTTGGAAGGCACGCGGGCAATCTTGCCCGTGAGCTTGTCACGGTCACATTCCAGCCAATCCGGAACCACAGTAGCCTGAGTCAGGTCAAGGGAACGGGTAACCAGCTGCTGGGAGGAAGCCTTGCCGCCAACGGCAATGACATCGCCCGGACGGCAGGAGTAGGACGCAATGTTCGTCTTTTTGCCGTTCACGGTGATGTGGCCGTGGGAAACGAGCTGACGGGCTCCGGCGCGGGTGTTGCTGAAACCGAGGCGGTACACAACATTGTCCAGACGAAGCTCAAGGAGCTGAAGCAGAATATCGCCGGTAATGCCGCGGCGGCGGGCGGCTTCTGCATAATACTTGCGGAACTGGCCTTCAAGCACACCGTACTGGAAACGCAGCTTCTGTTTTTCAGCAAGCATCACGCCATAGTCGGATTTCTTCTTGCGGCCGGCGCGCATGCCATGCTGGCCGGGAGGGAAGGGGCGCTTTTCAAGAGCCTTGGTGGAACCGAAAAGGGCAACGCCAAAACGGCGGGACACTTTATCGCGGGGACCGGTATAACGAGCCATGATATATTAGATCTATAGGTAAAGGATTCTCAATTAGACACGGCGGGCCTTCGGAGGACGGCAGCCGTTGTGGGGAATGGGAGTCACGTCCTTGATGGAGGTGATTTCAATACCGATCGTCTGCACGGCACGTACAGCGGATTCACGACCGGAACCGGGGCCCTTCACACGTACTTCCACTTCACGCAAGCCGTGGCCCATGGCCTGGCGGCAGGCGTCCTGGCACACCACCTGCCCGGCATAAGCCGTGCTCTTGCGGGAACCCTTAAAGCCCATCTTACCGGCGGAGGACCAGCCGATGACATTGCCGCGCTGGTCGGTCACAGTCACGACGGTGTTGTTGAACGTGGAGGAAACGTGAACCACGCCCGTGGAAACGTTTTTGCTGCCCTTGGCCTTCAGGATTTTAGGCTTGTCGTCATCGCCGCCCAGACCAAGTTCCGCAAAGATGTCCTTGCGGGGTTCGGGCTTCTTGATTTCTTCAGGAGCGGAAACAGCGGCGGCCGGAGTTTCAGCGACGGGAGCGGGAGTTGCCGCTTCCACAGGCTGTTCGGCGGTTTCGTTGGTGATTTCTTCGCTAGCCATAGTAAAGCTATATTAAAATTCAGATTGGCGGATTACTTCTTCTTGGCCTGCGCGCCAACAGTCTTCTTCTTGCCTTTACGGGTGCGGGCATTCGTACGGGTACGCTGGCCGCGTACCGGAAGGCCGCGGCGGTGGCGCTGACCACGATAGCAGTTAATGGAGGTCAGACGCTTGAGAATGGATTGCTTTTCACGACGAAGGTCACCTTCAATCAAAATGCCGTCAGTGGTGATTACTTGAACAATCTTCGTGAGCTGTTCGTCGGTAAGCTGTCCCGTGCGGATGTCGGGATTGATGCCTGCTTGTTCCAGGATTCTCTTAGAAGTCGAGCGACCAATTCCGTAAATATACGGAAGGGAAGCCTCGATGCGCTTCTCGTTGGGTATTTCTGTACCGAAAAGGCGTGCCATAATGGATTGGATTTGCTAGCTGTTATTTTTCTCTGCCTCGCGCAGAGCTATTGCTTGGGGCAAGATGGATACCATAAATTGAGGTTTTGACAAGACCAAAACATCATTTTTTCTATTTTTAATCTCTTGCACCGCTTGAAGATGCATGCCGCCCGTAGCGGCGGAGGATGCGCTCCACAGCCCAGGAAGCGTGTTCCTCCACCAGAGGAGACTCCCCGTAAAGCGCCTTCAGAAAATCAATGTCATCTGGAGTCCCCGCATTCCCCAGCACAACGCAGCCGTTACGCAGCAGCCCTTCCCTCTTGAGCCTTTTCAACGGGGAATTCCGGAACAGGGCCGCAAAACCGCCGGCATCCAGGGAAAGAAGACCGCGCAGGGGAATGGAAGCCAGCAGACGGGACATGCGGAACCGTTCGTCAACATCCGGCAAAGGCTTACCGTTCCAGGGACAGACCATCACGCAGGTATCGCACCCGTACAGGCGCGTGCCTATCAGGGGACGGATTTCTTCCGGAATAGCCCCCCGGTGTTCAATCGTCCAGTAGGAAAGGCAGCGTCCGGCATCAACCTGACCGTTTCCCATAATTGCGCCCGTCGGACACAGGGCCGCACAACGGCGGCAACTGCCGCATCCGTTTGAAACCGGAGCGTCCGGTTCCAGTTCCAGCGTAGTCAGCAGGGTAGCGATAAAAAAGCGGGAGCCCCCTTTCCTGCGCACGATCAGACCGCTTTTCCCGCGCCAGCCCAGGCCGCAGGCCTCCGCATGGTCCCGTTCCATAACGGGGCCGGAGTCCACATACCCCTTCTGCTTCCCGCCGTAAATGGAAAGCAGCTCCTGCAAATCCGCCAGTTTTTCCTCCAGAATTCCGTGGTAATCCTTTCCATGGGCGTAAAGGCAAATGCTTCCCTCCCTCTCCGGACGCCTACCGGGGCTGTCATAATCATAGGACAGGCAGATGACGGAACGGCATCCGGGAAGCACTTCCGCAGGATCCGTGCGCCGCTCCGGGGAACGCGCCATCCACTCCATCCCGGCGTGCCATCCGCGCTCCAGCCATTGAAACAATTTTTCCGCATGCGGGCTTTTTTCCGCACGGGCCACCCGGCAGCCGGAAAAACCAAGCTGCCGGGACACGGCGCACAAGGAATCTTTAATAACAGAGGAATCCGGAGTCAGCACGCCGGAATCATGAACAAGAGCGTGCCTCCCACCAAGAATTTTCTTCTGTCCGGTGGAAATTGGATTGCCTGCACCCCGCCGCCGCTTCATAATGCCGCATATATGAACATCCGGATTCTGAGCGATGGGAAACAGGGCCACCTCAACCAGTCCCTGGGGCTGGCGCAAGCTCTGATCTCCAAAGCGGGGGGAACTGTGGAAACGGTGAACCTGCAGGGGCTTTCCCTTTTGGGGAAAATCCGGAAGGTCGTCTCAGGCAGCGACATTCCACGGCCGGATCTGTTCATTTCCGCTGGACATGCAACGCATATCCCGCTCATCTGCGCGCGGCACCATTTCAAAACCCGGGCCATCCTCTGCATGAAGCCCACGCTTCCCTGCTCCTTTTTCGACCTCTGCCTTATTCCCCGCCATGACCTGGATTCCGGCCGCGATTACACGGATACGAATATCTTCCCCACCCAGGGAGCTCTCCACCCCATGAGACCGGATACCTCCGTACCAAAGGATACCACACTGATTCTCATAGGAGGACCCAGCAAAGATTTTGACTGGGATGACGAAAGCATGCTCAACCAGCTCGCGTTCATCAGCATCCACACCCCCGGACACCTCGTTCTGACCACCTCGCGCCGGACGCCGGACGGCCGTTCCGGAACTAACCGTTGTTCCCGTGGAGGAAACCCGGCCGGGGTGGGTAGCCCGGCATCTGGCGCACGCCTCCGCCGCCTGGGTCAGCCAGGACAGCGTCTCCATGGTATATGAGGCTCTTGGCTCCGGCGCTCCTGTAGGCATCCTTTCCGTACCGCGCCGACATGGCAGCCGCAAATCCCGCATCCTGTCCGGCCTGGAGACACTGGAAAAGGAAGGCATGGTTACTGGATACAGTGACTGGAAAAAACAGAACTTCCGCCTGACGGCTCCCGGTTCCCCGCTTCTGGAAGCGGACCGTGCAGCAGACTACATCCTCTCCAGATTTTTCCCTCAGCTCCGCGCCTTATGAAAATAGTACATCTCGTCCCCTCCATGGAATCCGGAGGCGTGGAACAAGTCGTTATGGAACTGGGCAGCGGCCTTTCTTCCCGGGGCGTGGAAAATATCGTCGTTTCCGGAGGCGGACGCCTGGTGCCCCGTCTGGAAAAGGAAGGCTCCCGCCACATCCTGATGCCGATAGGCAAAAAAAGCATCTCCACTCTCTTCCGCATCGGGGCCCTCCGCGCCCTGCTTCAGGCCGTCAGGCCGGATATCCTGCATCTCCATTCCCGCGTTCCTGCGTGGGCAGGCTACCTGGCATGGAAAAAGCTCCCGCCGGAAGACCGTCCCGGCCTCGTCACCAGCGTTCACGGCTTCTACCCCGTCAACCGGTACTCCGCCATCATGAGCCGGGGAGAGAGGGTGATCGCCGTCTCCAACTGCATCAGGGACTACATCCTTGACCATTATCCGTCCACCCCTCCGGACCATATCAGAATCATACCCAATGCTATTTCCCCGGACCAATATCACCCGGCCTACTCCCCCTCCCGGGAATGGCTCACGGGCTGGTTCATGTCCTATCCTGAACTGAAGGGGAAATTCACCCTGTGCCTGCCGGGCCGCATCACGCGCCTGAAAGGGCATCTGGATCTGATTCCGGTCGTCAGGCAGCTTCTGGAACAGGGGATTCCGGCCCACGCCGTCATTGTAGGAGAAGCAAAGAAGGGAAAAGAAGAATATAAAAACGAGGTCCTGCGGGCAATAGAACGTTCCGGCGTCTCCCAGTCCTTCACCTGGACAGGACATCGCCAGGATCTGAGGGAAATCCTTTCCACATGTTCCGTCACCCTCTCCCTGACCAAAAGCCCGGAAGCCTTCGGCAAATCAACCCTGGAGGCGCTCGCCCTGGGCAAACCCGTGGCCGGATACGCCCACGGCGGAGTCAAGGAACAGCTGGACGCCTTCCTTCCTGAAGGGAACGTCGCCGTAGGAGATACCGCCGCCATGGCGGACCTGCTGGCCCGCTGGCATGCCCAGCCCCCCCCCCTGCCCCGGCAAATTCCTTCCCCTTACAATATGCAGGATATGATTCAAGCCCATCTGGACGTTTACCAGGAACTGACCCCTTATTCATGACACCCCGGGAAGCAGCCATAGCCCTGAACCTGATACCGGGCCTGGGCCCTGTCAGAATCATGCGTCTCCTGCAGGTATTCGCCTCTCCGGAACTGATTCTGGAATCCCCTTCCTCCCTGTTGATGGAAATTCCCGGCGTGGGGGCGCAGCTGGCTTGCCGCATTTCCTCTTGGCGGAGCACCGTCAACCCGTACAGGGAACTGGAACTGGCGGATAACGCGGGGGCCGCGGTAACCACGGTTTTTGACGACTCCTACCCATCCTCCCTGCGTGCTCTCCCAGACCCGCCCATTGTCCTCTACTCCTGGGGAAACTGGACCGGAACGGATGCCGAACGCTCCATTGCCGTCGTCGGCTCACGGATGGCCACCCATTACGGCAGGCTTTGCGCCAGAAACATCTCCCATGACCTGGCGGAAGCCGGAGTCACCGTCATTTCCGGACTGGCGCGCGGCGTGGACACGGAAGCCCATACCGGGGCCATGGACGCGGAGGGGCGCACCATCGCCGTTATCGGAGCAGGACTCAACAAACTGTATCCTCGGGAAAACAGAAATTTGGCGCAGCGCATTGCGGACGGGCATGGAGCGGTAGTCTCCGAGTTCCCGATGGACTTGCCCCCTTCCCGCACCACTTTTCCCATGCGCAACCGCATCGTGAGCGGCTGGAGCCGCGCTACGCTGGTGGTGGAGGCGTCCGGACGCAGCGGAGCCTTGATCACGGCCCGAACGGCGGCCGAACAGGGCCGAGACGTTTTTTGCATTCCCGGACCGGTTGACCGGCATTCTTCCGACGGATGCCATGCCCTCATCCGGGACGGAGCCATCCTGGCTACCGGAGCCTCCGATATTCTGCAGGACATGAACTGGGCCGTTCCGGAACAGGGACTGCCTCTCTTCTCGCCATGTCCCCCTTCCGGAGCCTCACCCCCACCGCTTCCCACTTTGGAAGAAAAGGAGATTCTCCACGCCATCAGAATGGGTTTCAATACTATTGACACCCTCTGCACCTCTCTGGGAAAAGCGGCGCATACCATCACCCCGCTTTTGGCCAAAATGCAAATTGCAGGGCAAATTACTCCGGACGCTGGAGGGTATTTCTCCATTAACAGCAGGGAACTTTAGGAAGATTCCGCTTTTCCGCCGGGGAAAACGCCAGGTCCGGGCCTCCTCTCCCTGACCATGGAACCGGAAGGGAGCGCCGTCCATCTCCCGTATAAAAACCTTTCCATCCGGATGCAAAAAAACGTCTTAAAACAGTCGCCAAATCCTCTCCTTCAATAATTTTATTCCAAAAATTAAATATATCGTCAGGACATCCCCGGCATTTTAAATGTCTGCGGCAAAATTTACATGCCCGCGAAAAACAAAATATGTTCGGAAAAAATCTCTGCTATATTTACGGGACACAGGCTCGGGCGCATACGGCAACACCTCTTAAAAAGAACTGTTGACGAACATATTTTGAACGCATCTCTCCTGCCTAGAGTCTCATCCTTCACAAGATCTGTCCGACGGATGGAAAAAGCAATTCAAAATCCGTTCAGGGTGGTTTTTGGTTCCATAGGTAGTTAATAGAGAAAAAAGGCCGCGGATTATCCGATCCGCGGCCTTTTTCGTCCGGCTCTCTTTCAAATGCGGAGTTTGGGCTTGATGAACGAAACTTCTTACTGTAGCAACAAGACATGCGTTTATTCGCCCTTCTTGCAGGATTCTCCCTTTGCCTGAGCTCCACAAGCTGCCAATCGTACGGGGATTCAAGTGACTACATCCCCCTCGCAACGCCCGTTCCCCCACAACTCTCCCAGCCGGTTTCCCATGCCCTCCCCCGACCGGCCAATTTCCCCACACGCCCTGTAGCCATCCCCTCAAGCGCCCCGCGCACGCCCCGCTGCGCCAGCGCCTGCGTCATGGACGCCCTTACCGGCAAAGTGCTCTTTTCCCACAACGGCCTCCAGCACCGCCAGGTAGCCAGCACGCAGAAACTCGTGACAGCCATGGTCGTGATGGAACCCGGCAGCCTGGACAAAAAAGTGGTCATCCAGCCTTCCGATACCAAGGCGGACCCCACCAAACTGGGATTCCGGGCGGGGGAAGTCTATTCACGCCGCGAACTGCTCAATGCCATGATGATCCGCAGTTTCAACGACGTAGCCCTGGCGCTGGCCCGCGATACGGCGGGTTCCGTTCCCCGTTTCGCCCAGTTGATGAATGCCAAAGCCCGGCAGATGGGCATGTACAACTCACGCTTCGCCAATCCCAACGGCCTCCCGGCGGATCAATATTCCACTGCCATTGACATGGCCCGCTGCGCCTATTACGTGTACCGCAACCCGGAACTGCGCAATATTATCTGCAAACGCCAATATGCCTTTACCCGCGCCAACGGCAGAACGCTTCTGTTGAGAAACACCAACAAGCTGCTCACCCAGAACCCCTGGGTTACCGGGATGAAAACCGGATACACGAACGCCGCCGGACGCTGCCTGGTTTCCTCAGCCGGCGTCAACGGACGCCATATCATCGTCGTCGTCCTCGGCTGCCATCCGTCCCGTATCTGGACGGAATCGGAAAACCTGATCAGATGGGCTCTGGGATACGCCGTATAAATGCCCGTCGGCAATTGGTATTTGACTTTCACGGCGTGACCCGCTATCAGTCCTGCCTATGTTACAGGCAGGTATTGTAGGTCTCCCCAACGTCGGCAAATCCACTCTATTCAATGCGGTCACCCGGACGCGCAAGGCCCAGGCGGCCAACTATCCCTTCTGCACCATTGATCCGAACGTGGGTATGGTAACAGTCCCGGATCCCCGCCTGCAGGTTCTTTCCGACATGTCCGGTTCTGAAAAAATCATCCCCACGCTTATTGAATTCGTGGATATTGCCGGTCTGGTCAAGGGAGCCTCGGAAGGAGCCGGCCTGGGCAACCAGTTTCTGGCGAACATCCGTGAAGTGGACGCCATCGTGCAGGTAGTCCGCTGCTTTGACAATGATGATATTATCCATGAACTCGGTTCCGTGGATCCTCTGCGCGACATTGACATCATCAACTCGGAACTCATTCTGGCGGATATCGCCACCATGGAAAAGAGACTCTCTTCCCGCGAACGCAAGGCACGCAGCGGCGACAAGGAAGCCAAGGCCGAAGTGGCCCTCATCACCAAACTCCTGCCCCACCTGAACGAAGGCAATCCCGCCCTCACCCTTGAACCGCAGCTGGACGACGACGAACGCAAGCTGCTCCATTCCTTCCAGCTGCTTTCGGATAAAAAAAGCATTTTCGCCTGCAATGTCAATGAAGACGAACTGGCGTACGCCATCTCCAACCCGGACGCCCATCCCTACGTCTCCCAGGTGAAAAAATACGTAGCGGAACACCATAACGCGGAAGCCATTGTCATCTCCGCCCGGATTGAAGAGGAACTCATCGACGTCTCGGAGGAAGAATCCCGCGAATTCCTGGAATCCCTGGGTGTGAAGGATTCCGGCGTTTCCGACCTTATCCGCGCCGTGTACCACCTTCTGGGCCTGCGCACCTACCTCACCACGGGAATCAAGGAAACGCGGGCCTGGACCATTCCGTCCGGGGCAAAAGCACCTCAGGCGGCCGGCGTTATCCACACGGACTTTGAACGCGGTTTTATCGCCGCAGAGGTAGTGCACTACGACGACCTGGTTTCCTGTGGCGGCAAGGCCGGAGCGAGGGAACACGGCAAGCTGCGCATCGAAGGAAAAGAATATGTCGTCAAAGACGGGGACGTTATCGAATTCCGCTTCAATGTCTAGACGGAAGCGTTACCGGAATTCCATTGACTTTTACTGATATAAGGGGCAGATTGCTCACAACCTTCACATCGCCTCATGACTGATACAGACGTCAAATCCACCCCCCTGGCAGCTAAACACGTTGAACTGGGAGCCAGAATGGTTCCTTTTGCCGGCTGGAATATGCCGGTGCAGTACACCGGCATTCTGGACGAACACAAAGCAGTGCGCGAAACCTGCGGCATCTTTGACATCTCCCACATGGGGCAGTTCACGGTAGCCGGCGATTCCGCCGCGGCCTGGCTGAACTCCATGCTGACCAATGACATCAACAAATTGAATGTAGGGCAGGGGCAATACTCCGTCATGCTCAATGACAGAGCCGGAGTCATTGACGACCTTATCCTGTACCGGATGGAACCGGAAACCTTCTTCGTAGTGGTGAACGCCTCCAAGATTGATGAAGACTTCGCATGGCTTTCCGCCCATCAACCTGCAGGCGTAACCCTGGAAAACAACTCCGACGAATACGTGGGGCTGGCTGTTCAAGGTCCCGAATGCGGAGAAGTATTCTCCCGCGTCATCCCCGGTGTGGAACTTCCCCCCCGCAATGGAATTTCCCGCATCTCGGCGGAAGGGACGGATCTCATTGTCTGCCGCACCGGCTATACCGGGGAAGATGGTTTTGAATTCTTCTGCCCGGCTAAGGAAGGCGTCAAATGGTTTGAAGCCTTTCTTGGAGCAGGAGCCAAACCCTGCGGCCTGGGCGCCCGCGACAGTCTGCGTCTGGAAATGTGCTATCCTCTGAACGGCTCCGACCTCTCTCCGGACAAGACGCCTCTGGAAGCCGGGCTCGGCTTCTTCTGCGCGCTGGATACGGATTTCATCCCGCTGTCCGTTGATTGTCACCCGAAGAACGACCGGTGCTTCACCGTTCTTCAACAACTTATTCTTCAAGATGAAGAACATTACATTCAGTGTGTTTCCTTTCATACGTTCTGTTTTGGTGCAAACTTAGTAAATACACTGGAATACAACACTATGCGAAATTGCGCAATATTGCGAAGTATAATACATGCCTTTCCTGAACACGGCTGTACTTTCTGAATTCAACAATCGGATATTC
>OGUQ01002126.1_pt1 | contig 14384 bp, 14 predicted proteins | sample 1574701 | NCBI WGS metagenome assembly OGUQ01 (sample SAMEA2582087, study PRJEB24529) | metagenome | biome: Human gut stool | place: China | collected 2011 | reverse complement strand
TCCTGTGCGAAGATATTGCAATACGTGTAGCCGCCAGAAGGCAGATACTTAGAGTTGTTCTCTACATCAAAGCCATCAATGATGTCCGCATATTCTTTACCAGTCATAATAAAACCTCCTTAATCAATTTCGTTTTGTGAAATGACTAGACTGAAAGCAATAATTGGTTAAGCATCCGCTGTCAACACAATCTGTCTTGTCACTTCAAAATCGTACACATGAATTGCCTTGTAGTAAACACAAATAGAAATGATTGCTGTAATCGCTTCCGTGATCCAAAACGCATTCCAGACGCCAACCGCTCCGAAAAACCTGCTGAGTAAAAACGCAGTTGGGATGATAACCACAACATACCGGCAAAGTGAAATCAGTAATGAAGGAGTGCCTTTTCCAAGTCCCTCCAGTGCGCCGGAAGATGTAACGGAAACCGCCGAGACGATAAAACCGGCGCCGATGATACGCAGGGCTGTTTCCCCGGTCTGGATTGTCGCTTCTGTGTGGGTAAACAGACCCATAAGCTGGCCGGGGATCAGCAGACATATCACTGTCCCAAGCACCATAATGATACCACTCATGCACAAAACGATCTTAAAGATCTGGCTGACCCGTTGGTGTTCCCCCGCGCCGTAGTTATAGCCGATCAGGGGGCGCATCCCCTGCACAATGCCATTCGCTGGAAGATAGACAAATGTCTGCAATTTGTAATAGATTCCCAAAACCAGAATATACACTTCGGAATATGCCGCCAAAATCGCATTGAGCGCCGAAATCAAAAGAGACGGAAGCGCGAGATTCAGGGTTGCGGGAATGCCAATGGAGTACAGCTTTATTACCATCTTTTTGCTGGGGAGAATGTACTGCCTGCGGATATGCACGCGAATTGGCCGCGCAAGATAGACTACAAGGTAAATCGTCAGCGTCAGAGCCTGTCCGATGCCGGTCGCCAGCGCAGCGCCTTCGATTCCCATTTCCGGGAATGGGCCATAGCCAAAAATCAGAACGGGGTCTAAGACAATGTTTGTGATGCACCCGCACATCAGGCTTATCATGGTCGTTTTCATGTTTCCTACTGCCTGGAACAATTTCTCAAACGCCATGCTGACGGTAATAATGAGTGTAAAGGCGAACGCAACGACAGAATAGCGGACGCCAAGTTCAATGACCGCTTCGGATGAAGTAAACATCCGCAGGAAAACCGGCATGATCGTAATACAGCAGACTGTCATAACAACGCCATGAATCACGGCAAGCACAAGTCCCTGCGTGGCTGCCTGATCCGCTTTTTCATGATCCCCAGCGCCCAAATGAATGGCGATTACGGCGTTGATTCCAACGCCAAATCCAATTCCAACAGCATTGATAAAATTTTGAACCGGGTAAACCAACGATAATGCCGTCATAGCCTCCTCGCTGATCTGCGCGACGAAAAAACTGTCCACAATGTTGTAGAGGGAATTGACCAGCATGGATAACACCATAGGCAGGGTCATGGATAAAATCAGCGGTAATACCGGTTTTTCTTTCATAAAAGTGTCGTTCATCATTTTTCCTCCATGGAACACGTTATGAGATATTTTTGCGGCGATGCCATGCCATCATCACAAGAGCAACGAGCAAAGTGGCAGTTTCGGCAACCGGAAATGCAAGCCAGATTCCGTTCAGATGGAACAATTTGTCCAGACACCATAAGGCGGGAACAAGGAAAAGCATCTGCCTGCATAATTGGATTGCCATGCTGGAACCTACTTTTTCCGTAGCCTGAAAATAGGTGGAAATCATAGTAGAGAGACCGCAAAACAGATAGCTTGCCGCCATAATCCGCATAGCGGATATTCCAAAGGAGCGCATGGCTTCCGATGCCGTAAACAATCCCAAAATCTGTGCTGGAAAAAGGATGACGGCCAATGTCCCCAGTATCATCATACCAGTGACCAAAGCGGTTCCGTATCGGAAAGCAGAGTGCAGCCTATCTCTGTTTCCCGCACCGTAGTTGAACCGCATAATAGGAAGACAGCCCTGGATCAGCCCGTTGACCGTCATGACAATCAACTGCTGCACCTTAAAATACGCACCGAAGAAAGCGATTGCCGTATCGGAATAGGCGACCAGAAAAAAGTTTACAAAAGTCACCATAAAAGAACTAAGGGCATTCATAATAAAAGACGGCAGTCCAAGGGTGAAAATACGGCCAATCAGCCACTTTTGCAAATGAAATCCTTTGATCTTTATCCGCACTTTCTGCTTTTTGCCTAGCAGTAAAGCAAATGCCAAAATCATGGACAGCATATAGCCTGCAACGGTAGCTACCGCAGCGCCGCGGATTCCCATAGCTGGGAAAATACCAATCCCAAAAATCAGAATGGGGTCGAACACGAAGTTGACGACCACGCCCGCGATCTGGAACCACATGGGAGCGACCATGTTCCCGGTGGCCTGTATCATCTTCTGGATGGCGATATGCACCATATTGGGAATTTGCATAAAGGAGCACACACTCATATAGGCGATGCTCAGCTGATAAATTTCTTCATTATTGGTGAATGCCCGAAAATAGGGTTTCATAATCAGTAATGCCAGAAGATTGAGCAAAGCACCAATTCCAAAGGCCAGTAACAATCCATGTGTGACGGTAGTATTTGCCTCATTCTGCTTTCTCTGTCCAAGATACCCTGCAATCAGTACATTCACGCCAACGCCGATCCAGATAGATGTCGCATTCATCAGTGTTGTAATGGGAAACGACAGGGAAACCGCCGTCAAAGCATTTTCACTCAGCCGCGCTACAAACGCGCTGTCTATCAGATTATAGGAATATTGCAGAAACATGGAAATCAGCGGCGGTATCGACATTTGCCAGATGAGTTTTCCAACAGGAGCGACCGCCATTTTATTATTGGTCTGCATACTTTCCCTCCTCTCCACAAAGTGTCCGGCGCAAAAAATTGCGCCGGACAGCGGGATATTAAATCCGAACGATATAGTTTTGTTTGCGTGCTGCGGGCTGACCGGCTTCCCGGGCCGGATAGCCCAATGCAATCGCCCCGACACCGCGCAAGGTTTCCGGCAGCTTCCACTCCCGCAGGAGAGCCTTGCCACTTTCACTGTCAAAAATCTCACGTTCCCGATGTACCCATACAGTTCCCAGCCCAAGGGCATGGGCGGCGAGCATCATGTTTTCGAGGACGCAGCTTCCGTCCTCCACAAAGGTACTTGCGGAGCCATCTGCCAAAACCAGGATCACGACAGGTGCGCCATAATAAGGGTCTGTGTTGCTCCCCATCACTTCTGCGTTTAGTTTTGCAATCTCCCGCCTATATTTGGGGTCTGTAATTGCAATGATGGTTGGAGATTGATGTCCTCCGCCGGTAGGAGCGTAAGTCCCTGCTTCCAGTACAGCGTCCAAAGCCTTGGAAGGGACAGGTTCCGATTTATAAGCCCGTACACTACGGCGCGTCTTGATAAGAGACAAAAAATTTTTTTCCATACAGATATAGTCCTCCATTCTGCTAATACTTCCGAGATACAGGCAACAAAAAGCCACACGGCTATCACAAGATAGCTGTGTGGCAAAAAGATGACCGAATCCGGAAAAAGTCCACTCAAATTTTACGCATATTATCATAGCATTCTTTCAGGAGACTGTCAAGCATCAATCATTACGGAATTGTGGCGGCTGTCTGTTGTTTTTTGTGTTACTTTATCTCATTTTATGCCCTTCTTATCTGCACTTGACCGGAATACATATTTCAGTCACAAATTTTTCACTGTCATTAGTAATGCCATAGTCTATGAGCGTGATTTCTCGCGAAAAACCAACAATCTGTATCTGTTCTTTTGTGATGTAGTCAAGGAGCTTTTCATAGTGCGCTGGAGCTTCTATATGACTGCCTCGAAAACGCAGCCGTACACAAAGTGTTTTGGGAAGAGTAATGGTTTCACCTGTATAAATGTCCTCTTGATCCAGTATTAGAAAAATGCTGTCATAGGCAGATCACGACCGATAGCAGTGAGCCTGCCGCGGTAGCCAGTCCCATCGGGAGAAGCGTTGCCGGGAATAATTTTGAGGTCACATAAACGCCAGGCACACGCATCAATACAATGGCGAGAATATTGTGTAAAAACGACAGGCTGGATTTCCTGCATGCGCAAAAAAAGCCGCTAAAACTAAAATGAATGCCAGCAAAAATACAGTCAAAAATGTAACCACGCAGATACTGGCCGCCGAAACGGACCACCGCCGCTCCGTCCGCAGTGCTGGGATCAGTGAACAGCGAAACGATGCCTTCCGCTGTAAACTGGATCGCGATAGAAGCAAGCACGCCAAAGCCTGCGGCGAGCATCACCGCATAGCGCAGCGTTTGAATGGCCCGCTCCGGTTTGCCCGCACCGATATTTTGCGCTCCCAAGGCAGAAACGGTAGACAGCATAGAGGAGGGGACCAAAAAGAGAAAACTGATCACTTTCTCCACAATCCCGACTGCCGCTGCGTCATTCAGTCCACGCTGATTGGCAATAATCGTGATAATAATAAAAGCAACTTGAATCAGGCCGTCCTGAAACGCAATCGGGATGCCGATCCCCAAAATTTTCCCCATGACCGCACGGCAAGGCTTGAAGTCGCTTTTTTTCAGAACGATGCTCCTGCGTTTCAAAATAACGGTAAGGGAAACAACTACACTGATTGCCTGAGAGAGAGTTGTACCAAGGGCTGCGCCCGCAGGCCCAAGGTGCAGCACACCCATAAAAAGATAGTCTAAAGCGATGTTAGCAGCACAGGCTGTGGCAATAAAGCACATCGGGCTTTTGCTGTCGCCCAACCCTCGAAAAATAGAACTGATAATGTTGTAGGATGTAATAAACGGAATCCCGATAAAGCAGATGGTCAAATAGGTGACCGTACCGCTCACCGCATCCGCTGGCGTAGACATGGCAACGACAATGGGATGAACAAGGGATAACAGGATGGCCGTAAGTGCAATGGAAACCACCAGAAACAATATTACCGTATTCCCGATGTTATGCGCTGCCTGTTTTCGATCTCCTGCCCCCACTGCCTGGCCGACGCTGACGGTTGTTCCCATCGATAACCCTACAATCATAACCGTAAGCATGTGCATCACTTGTGAGCCGATAGAAACAGCGGTAGTACTGGCTACACCCTCGAACTGTCCAATGATAAATAGGTCAGCCATGCCATAGAGCGTTTGAAGAAAATACGAGAGCAGATACGGCAATGAGAATAATACAACATTTTTGAACACACTGCCGGTAGTAAGGTTCTTTTCCATATTGCCTAATCCTTCTTTTTTGTTAAACTACCAATATTATAATATCTACAACAGATGTAGAGTCAAGCGCGTTTTCTCATTTTGTAGTACCGTTCAAATGACTTTTTGTAAGTTTATTTTTTTCACGCAAATTCTTGAGAATATCTCGTGTTTCCATGTCTGTCCCTCCTAAGGAATATGCTATTATTTATTATAAAACTGCAAACCTTATTTTAACAAGCAACTCGCTGTTGCTATGGAATAGCGGATGCTGTCAATCAAATTCTTGCGTGTTTCTTTATGGCACATGAGCATTAATTTGAGGCATATCATGGACTTTGGAAAAGCAAAATTTTCTGCTAAAACTCTGAACGATGACAGTACCGTTCATGGCATGAATGAGTTCTTATTTGCTACGGCACGGTATGTGTAGGAAAAATTGGCCACAGAGGCGAACCGCATAAAAAACACTTGTATTTTCTGTGTAAGCCGGTTATACTATTATCAAATCACGATTTAGTAAATCAAGATTAGGTAATGAACGGAGGTGTCTCAATGTTCATCGGTAGAGAGGCTGAACTGAAATTCTTAAATGATAAGTATGAAGAGAATGGCGGTCAGCTGATCGTACTATATGGCAGGCGGCGTGTAGGAAAAACCGAAACCCTACGGGAGTTTTGCAAAGGAAAGCCGCATGTATTCTTTTCCTGTACACAGACAACAGACCCGGTACAGCTTCGAAACTTTTCGATTCGAATGATGAAAGAAGATATTCCGGCAAAAGACTATATCTCTGCGTTTACAGATTGGGAGAGAGCGCTTCGGGCCGTACTTGATCTTCCTTATGGCAACAGTAAAAAGCTGCTTGTAATCGATGAGTTCCCGTATATGTGCAAAGGAAATCCAAGCATACCTTCCATTTTGCAAAATCTATGGGACGCTGAATTTCGGGACAGCAATGTGATGATTATTCTCTGCGGCAGTGCAATGAGTTTTATTGAAAAGGAACTGCTGTCTGAGAAAAATCCTCTTTATGGAAGAGCAACTGGAATCTACAAGATGAGAGAAATGGGCTTTTACGATGCTGTTAAATTTTTCCCTGATTACGCGGATCGTGACAAGGTGCTTGCGTATGCTGTCCTCGGCGGAATCCCCCACTATTTGCGTCAATGGAATCCGGGGCTTTCGGTTGGTGAAAATATTAAACGGAATATTTTGACAAAGGGCTGTATTCTTTACAGCGAGGTGGATTTTCTGCTTCATCAGGAGCTTCGGGAGACACCAATTTATAATTCAATCATTGAAGCGGTGGCGCTTGGTAATACGAAGTTAAATGATATTAGCCAGAAATCGTTAGTGGAGGATACTTCAAAGACCAGCGTATACTTGAAAAATCTGATGGAACTCGGCATTGTAGAGCGGGAATTTTCTGTTGATGCAAAGCTAAAGGAGCAGGCAAACTCTAATCGCGGAACCTATCGCTTGACAGATAATTTCTTCCGTTTCTGGTATGCCTTTGGTTTTGCAAACTTCTCTCAGCTCGAAGATGGTGATGTAAATGGTGTGTATGAATTTGTCGTTGAACCGGAATTGCATAAGTTCGCGTCTTTTGCGTTCGAAGATGTGTGCCGTGAGTTTGTTCGGGAAATGCAGAAAAAGAATGAGCTGCCTTTTCGCTATGCCAAGATGGGGCGCTGGGCAGGAAAAACCACGGTGCGCGATGATTCTGCGGCAAGTGGTTTGCGAATAGCGGAGACAGAGATTGACCTTCTATGCATCGACAGAACTGCAAAGGAATATTTGGTTGGCGAGTGTAAGTTCAAAAAAGCACCGTTTTCTTATTCGGAATACCTTGATACGTTAGCAAAACTTACACCGCAAAAAGAGCATGCCAAATTTCATTATGCACTGTTTTCAGAAAGCGGATTTGATGAGAAAATTATTGCAGAGGCGGAAAAAAGCAATACCCTGCTTTATCCGCTCCAATGCATAGTCAACTATATTTAATAATCTAAGATATTGAGAAGGATGAATGAAACTGTCATAAAATTTATTACTTTACCTCTGGAGCCACCAGTAGGGTCGCTCAGTTGAATCGAGCTGCGCGACATGTGACCTGCGCAGACTACTATTTGACTACTACCGCGAAAAACCTCGGAAGCCTTGCAAGGCAAGGCTTCCGAGGTTTTTTCTCCAAAATGGCGGAAATTTGTGCAATCTCAACCAAGCCCTTGCGCCGCAGGGCTTTCCGGCTTGACGGCCTGATAACTCCGACTCTGAAGGCCGCTGGTTCGAATCCAGTCGGGCGTACCATAAAGAATTACCGGTATAGATGCGTCTGGCGCAAAGCCAGGCGCATCAACCGTTTCCGGGCTTTTTCGAGCCCGGATTTCTTCTTTTGAACCATAGATTTTTATGGAGGTTTCGGAGCAACTGACCGGATTTGAACTGGAGGATCTCATGTCTTGGACAGTTTCCAACCTCCAGCGCCCTTTTAGAGAGGACTTTTCTCTCAAAAAAAGCGGCATCATCGCAGAAAAAGAATCACAAATATTTGGGCGTCGTTTTGTCGGCTTTGACAGCTGAAAAAGCAGTGCCCTTTTTCAATTTCTAAAAGGGCGCTGGCTGCAGCGTCTGAAGCGGCAGGCCGGAGATGACCTCTCCGGCCTTATTTTTTTACAACAGGAGGATCGCTCACATGGACACCCAAAACACAAGCCGTCAGCTCCGCTACCTTGAAGAAGTCCGTATTCCCCTGCACCGTGCGGGCTTTGGAACCCTACCGTTGGAGGGAGCGCAGCTGCCTGTCCTTTGGAACGGCGCACCCCTCTGCCGCATCACCGGCAAGGGCAGCGTGTTCTATCGGCGAGAGGATGCGGACACGCCCCAGGCAGAGGATGCCCTGTATCGCGTCGAGGACATCGCCGCGAAGACGCTGGAGTATATGACCGCTATGGAATCCGCTCCGCAGCTCAAAGCCAGCGGACTGGATGGCGACTACCGTATCCTCGCTGACTTTGGCGGCACGGTGCTGGCAGGTTCTCCGAGCAAATACGGCGTTCAATTCGTCACATGGGATTGGGACTATGACCGCACGGGTGTGGTACACGGACACTACTTCATGGAGAACTACGATGCCGCCAAGCAGGACTTCGCCACACGCTCAGGACTTATCCAAAAGGAACAGCTTTTCAGCCCGGAACAGCTGACTGAGATATTCCGCTGCTGCGCCGATTCCGTGGATGAGGACTTCTTTGAGCTTACGGATACGCAGGAAGAAATGATCCGCGGAATCCAGCAGCAGATCAGGGTGTGCGTACCAGATCTGGACGAGCGCGTCCGTCAGCAGGAGGAAGCATTGGAACGAGCCTCGCAGGAGCAGACAATGTAATACGACATGGCATGGGCCGGAGTTTTAGCAATAAGACTCCGGCCCTTTTTTATTTCCAGAAAGGAGAGGGATTATTTGACGCGATATTTTATGAAGTTCACACCCCTGTTCGCCGCAGAGGTGCAGATGATGACGCCACCCCGTCATCAGCCTCGCAGAAGCGGACGCATTCGCTGCAGCTTTCGCTAACGATCATTGTCGTTCTTCGAGGCCCGCACCAAAAGAACGCCTTTTTTGAGGTCGACATCTCCCACTTCAAGGTGTAGCACCTCTCCTGGTCTAAGACCACAGCAATACAAAATACGGAACAAAGTGGGCATATCTTCTACCATGCGGCTGGCTCGAATAACCTTTTTCTTGTAGCTCTGGCGGCGAGATAAGCGTTGCGCATCATCGATCCCGTAGTGCTCCTGTAATTTCAGTTGTCATCCTCCTTCACGAAGATGTAGATGCTGTGATTGGATGGAGAAAAGAGCGTTTTACACAAAGGGCGAGAAAGTGCCAATGAAATGGCACATAGCCCCCAGCAATAGCACGCTATGGCCGGGCATCGGATGCCCTGACTTTTAGCGTCCTTTTGAGGATACCCCGCCTCCGTCCGCCATCGTTACCCTCGAATATCCTTATGCCCACAGCGGTGTCGCTGTGGGCTTTTTTTGCGCCCTGTGCGCGACGCCGATGGAAATCTGATCTGCCTGACCTGCGCTGATTTCACCGATGAAGCAGAGTTTCGCCGTTGGAAGAGGTGGTCGGACCAAGTCTTTCACGCAGAGGACAAAAGCGATGTGGAGGAAAGCGACCACACCACATCTATGGGCATGGTTCCGGAAGCCGCCCTTGCTGTTCCCAATGAGGAGGCTTTGGCAGCGGAAAGGCAGGTCAGAGAAGATCAGATTCGTTATGCGGAGGCAGCGGTTTCTGGAATCAGAAGCATACTGACTGGGGCACAGTTTTACAGACTCCGGCAGTATTGCATCGAAGGGAAAACAGAGAGCGAAATCGCCGAAGCAGAAGGTGTCACACAGCAGGCTGTGTCTAAATCGCTGGTCTCCGCTTTGAAAAAACGAGAAAATTTTTGAAAAGGGGTCCAAAAATGGTTGTGAAAAAGCCTGAAAAAAGATGATTGGTGAAGGGACAAGTATCCCCCATCTTCTGAACCTTGAAAACACCGCCCAGGCGGTCATATCCGGTGACTGGATACCTTTGCTGACGGCGCGAGCGTCAGACCGGGTGCACGAGGACCACCTGTGCGGAGCATTCTCCGCATATTACTCCACCTCCTTCGACGGCGAGGGTGCCATCACCTCGGCTATCGACTATGTGGTAAACGAGGAGCAGCCTAAGCTCTATCTCGTGGAGGGCCACGGCGAGGCCGACCTCCCCGGCACCTTTGCCGAGCAGGTGGAAAAGGACAACATCGAAACGGAGAGCCTGTCCCTTCTCCATACGGAAACCATTCCGGAGGACGCGGACTGCCTGATGATCTGCGCGCCGGAAAGCGACATTTCGGAGGACGAGCGGGATCTGCTGGCGGAGTATGTATCCGGCGGCGGCAAGCTGCTGGTGATCGCCGGCCCCACCCGTGAGGACGGGATCCTGAAAAATCTCTACAGCCTGCTCTCTGACTACGGCGTGGAGCCGGCGGAGGGGATCGTGGTCGAGAGCGACTCCAACTACTATTCGGCGTTCAGCGGCCCGGCGGCCCTTTTGCCGCAGCTGCACAGCGACGACATCACCGATTCGCTGATCGACTCCAATTATTCTGTTATCATGCCCATCGCGCTGGGCTTGACTGTGGATGGTTCCGCCGACGGAACGGTGACGGAGCTGCTGACCACCTCAGGAACCTCCTTCAGCAAGGTGACGGGCTACGCCATGACCACCTACGATTATGAGGACGGCGACATCGACGGCCCCTTTGCTACGGGTGTTTCTGTGCGCCCCGGCGACGGAGAAATGGTGTGGTTCACCTCGTCCTATTTCCTCGAGGACGCCTATAATGCCTCGTCCTCCGGTGCCAACGGCGACCTTGTTATGAATGCGCTGGCGGATATGATCGGCGAGAGCGAGGCCATGGCGATCCGCAGCAAGTCGCTGAACTATGACTACCTGTCCATCAGCGGCTCGACGGCTTCGCTGCTGAAGGTGCTGATGATCGGCGCGTTCCCGCTGGCTTACCTCGGCATCGGCGTGGGCGTTGTGCTGACAAGAAGGAGGAAGCAAAATGAAGCGGTCTAAAAAACTTTGTATCCTCTTGGGCATTCTCATTGCAGCCTGCCTCGCAGCGCTGGCCGCAATGCACTCGGAGGAGAAAAAGGAAGAGATCAAAACCAGCGGTGAAACGGTTTTATCCGTTGAATCGGCAAAAGTGACGGCACTGTGCTGGGAGCAGGATGGAACAACATGGAGCTTCCGCTGCGGCGATGACGGCTGGCGGTACGATGACGACGCGGAATTTCCCGTCAGCGACAGCGCCATGGACGCACTTTTGGAGCCGTTTCGCTCGTTGAGCGCAGCGTTCACCATTGAAAATGCCGAAGACCTCGGCCAGTACGGATTAGATGCGCCGACCTGTACCATCACACTGACTACGGATGATAAAACCTACACAGTGAAGCTGGGAGATCACAGCACGATGGATTCCCAGCGCTACATGGACATTGGGGACGGCAATGTGTATCTCGCCGCCAGCGATCCGCTGGACGCATACGATGTAGAGCTGAAAGACCTGATTGCCAACGACGATGTGCCGTATTTCGATGAGGTCAGCCAGATCCGCTTTGCGGGAAGCGAGGACTACAGCGTGATTTATGACGAAGACGGCGAGAGTATCTGCGCCGATGACGTCTACTTTACCGCAGACGGAAAGCCGCTGGATACCAGCCGGGTCAACTCCTATATCAGCAAGCTGCGCTATCTGGATCTCACCGACTATGTGACCTACAGGGTCACGGACGAAGAACTGTCCGCCTATGGGCTGGACGATCCCGAACTGAGCGTCAGCGTGGATTACACGGACGACGGAACCTCCGACACCTTTGTGCTGCATATCAGCAGAGATCCCGCGGAGAAGAAATCCGCCGCGGACGCGGAGGATGAGGAAGCCTCGGACATTACCGCCTATGCGCGTGTGGGCGATTCCAAAATCATTTACCAGATCTCCGGCAGCAGCTATCGCTCGCTCATGGCAGCCGGCTACAATGACCTGCGGCATCAGGAGATCTTCTCCGGCGATTTTGATGATGTGACCGGCATTGATGTCACGCTGGACGGCGAGACCTATACGCTTACCTCTCAGAAGGACGGCAAGGAGCGGACATGGCTCTGCGAGGAAGCGGAAATCGAGATCGGTGATTTGCAGGACGCACTGGAGGTGCTGACCGCGGAGGAGTTTACCTCTGAAAAGGCCACCGGCCAACAGGAGATCAGCCTGACGCTGCACTTGGATCATGAGGACGAACCGGAACTCACGATCGCGCTGTACCGCTGCGACGGCAGCAAATGTCTGGCCGTCGTTGACGGAAAGAGCGTCGCCTATGTTCCGCGCGGCGAGATGGTGACGCTGGCGGAAGCCGTCCGTGCCATTGCCCTGAACTGAAGCATAAAACAGAGCAGCACAAACCTGCCTGAGTAGATCGGGCGGGCTTGTGCTACCTCTGCAAGACGCCCAACGAAGCCCGCTGCGTTCCCGGAACGCCGAAGGCACTGAGGGCGGATGGGGGCTGATCGTTCATCGTCTTCAAAATAGTGTAGGAAATATTGCGGATCTCTCAGTATGTAATTCACCGCAGGAGGTTTATGTTGTTCTAAAGGCTGGGTTCTTTGCAAAAAATAGTAATTCGTGTGGGAAAGCGTAAAATCCCTTTTACTCTTGGACATTTCATGCTATACTGTGAACAATAGAAGAGGCATTGAGTAGAGGTATTTTAATATGGATTTGTTTATTCCAAAAGAAACGCTGGACTTACTGTCTTATCGTTCAACGCTTGGGCAAAGCCTGAAACAAATTTCTCTGAGCGCAACACCAATCAAATTGATTCTCGATGATATCGCGAAATACAGAGCAGGATACATTGATACGCTCGTTCAGGAAAATTTGATAGGTTCTCGCTTCAAAAGCGATGACTCCATCATGCGAAAATATGAAAAGACGCTCGCCAACCACGGCGGCTTTAAGCAGTGCTTTAATGATGTGCTTGGTTTTCGACTTCGCTTTGATGAGTATCCAGTTAGCTTCCCAGACTATTTCAGAGTTGTTGATTTGCGGAATGGGAAACAGGTGGATGATGGTTACCGTGCGATCCATCTTTATTACCAGCGGGATAATTTGGCATACCCGATAGAAGTGCAGCTATGGTGTGGCAAAGATTATTACTTCAACCTCTGGAGCCACCAGTATGTCTACAAGTACAAAAGCCTGGAAATCGGGAAAAAGCTTTATCAGGAGTATATTGCCGGTTTGATCAAAACTGAGCAGGACTTTCAAAAGAGATTGGAGGCGTGTGACAATGGGCGATAAAAAGATATACATCGTTGCAAAAATCTTTGATCAGCAGGGCTGCCTTGCCTACCTCTGCAAGACGCCCAACGAGGCCCGCTGCCTTCCCGGAACGCTGGAGGCACTGAGGGCGGATGGGGTGCAGATCGTTATTCTGGATTCTCCCGAAATCTATTCTGAGTACGCGCCATACACCTACATCGAGGATATGAAAGAGTTCATTGATAAGGTTGCGCAAATGAACCGAGTCGCGTGACCCGCAAGGCGTGCAGACTACTATTTGACTACTATCGCGAAAAACCTCGGAAGCCTTGCCCTGTAAGGCTTCCGAGGTTTTTTCTCAAAATGGCGGAAATATTTGTGCGATACCAACCAAACCCTTGCGCCGCAAGGCTTTCCGGCTTGACGGCCTGATAACTCCGACTCTGAAGGCCGCTGGTTCGAATCCAGTCGGGCATACCAAAATGTGTTGATGAAAGATGCAGCACAGAAAACACCGCGCAAAAGCGCGGTGTTTTCACATATTTATCATCTTTTTCGCCGCAAAAAGTTTTAAAAACAGTTTTTTCAAAAAGCAGTTTTTCCCCGCGACAGGCGACATTTTCGAGATGCAGCCGGTTGATTTTATGAACTGATGCGACTCGAACGCCGAAGCATGGGTGCTTCACTCTTGCTGCTACCTGGCGCATCTCACTTCTCTCTCACATTTGGGCAAAGAAAAGCCAGAGGAAGCGAATGCACGCCTCTGGCGTGCGTCCGCTTCCTCTGGCCACGCGGCCCCGCTGGGCTGCGTGGTCTTATTATTCGTCTGCCAATATTGCGCTCCCTTGGCATTGTTCGTCGCTTTGGCAGGGTATCAGTCCCTTTCACCAACGAACAATGCCGTATTCAGGAAAGAAAGGTGAAGAATCGCAAGAGTCCCTATCTTGAAGTGATCAGCAGCTTACAATGACACTTTATAAATTCAGGGAATATTTTAAAAATCAATTCAGCGCTGGATGCGGCCGGAACCATCGCCGTCGGCCAACTTTTCCACCTCGGCCGCTGTAACCATGTTATAATCGCCCTCGACGGTATGCTTGAGCGCGGAGGCCGCCACGGCAAATTCCACAGCCCGCTGATTGCCCTTACCGGCGAGCAGGGCGTAAATCAGACCGCCGCCGAAGCTGTCGCCGCCACCCACGCGGTCAACGATATGCAAGTCATATTTTTTGGAGAAATGGTATTC
>OGUQ01002122.1_pt1 | contig 14412 bp, 10 predicted proteins | sample 1574701 | NCBI WGS metagenome assembly OGUQ01 (sample SAMEA2582087, study PRJEB24529) | metagenome | biome: Human gut stool | place: China | collected 2011 | reverse complement strand
AGCTAATTCGCTACGTTTTACCCAAATTTACTTTTTCGCTATGTGTTTATTTTAAAAGTTCATACTATTTTTCTTTGTTCCTGTTGCAAAGATAAGCGGCAAATAAGTGCTTGTCAAACAGATAATTTCTATCTTTGCATAGAACGATTCTATATATAACATTCAAAAGCCCTGTTTCTATGACTTTACAACAATTGGAATACATACTTGCTGTCAATCAGTTCCGTCATTTCGCCAAAGCCGCTGAATATTGTCGGGTCACACAACCCACCTTGAGCGCCATGATTCAAAAGTTGGAAGAAGAGTTGGACACAAAGATTTTCGACCGCAGCCAGCAGCCTGTGTGCCCTACTCCCATCGGCATTCACATCATAGAACAAGCCCGGAATGTGTTGGTTCAGACCCATCGTATAAAAAACATTATAGAAGAAGAAAAGCATTCGCTCAGCGGAATTTTCAAACTGGGCATACTTCCCACCATAGCCCCCTATCTGCTGCCGCGCTTCTTTCCGCAATTGATGAAGAAATATCCGCAGCTTGATATCCGGGTGGTAGAGATGAAGACGAACGACATCAAGAAAGCCCTGCAAACGGGAGACATAGATGCCGGAATCGTAGCCGGTCTGGCAGGAATGGAAGAATTCCGGCAAATACCGTTATTCTACGAACAGTTCTACACGTATATTGCGCGGGAAAACCGTCTTTTCAGCAATGAAGTCATACGGACTTCGGACTTGACGGGAGAACAGCTTTGGCTGCTGGATGAAGGGCATTGTTTTCGCGACCAGCTGGAGCGTTTCTGCCAACTGAAGGCAGCCCGTGCCAGCCAGTTGGCCTACCATCTGGGCAGCATGGAAACCTTTATGCGCATGGTAGAAAGCGGCAAGGGCATTACTTTCATTCCCGAACTGGCTGTCCTGCAACTGAACGGCACGCAGAAAGAACTGGTACATCCTTTTGCCATCCCCTGTCCTACCCGGCAAATTATCATGCTGACCAACCGGAGTTTTATCCGCAACACGCTTTTAAATACAATCACCCAAGAGGTAACAGCGGCAGTGCCCAAAGAAATGCTCTCCCTGAAAGCCACTCAGGTACTCGTATAGATTTTGTCTATCGGCCCATAAAACCTTTCAATCGGATTTTTTGTTCTACCGGAGAAAAATGCTATATTTTTGCAAACAGGAAAAGCAAAGATCGGCTGCACCTCGGCATAATCAGGCAAGCCTGCTTCTGCATTCGGTCTGCACAATCTTTGCACCGGTAAAACAAAAACCAAACCTTTTAAAAAGTATAATTATGGAACCGATTATCAACTCTCAACTCCCTGAATTCAAAGTTCAGGCCTTCCAAAACGGAAGTTTCAAAACAGTAACTAACGAAGATGTAAAAGGCAAATGGGCTATTTTCTTCTTCTATCCGGCAGACTTTACGTTTGTATGTCCTACCGAACTGGTGGATATTGCAGAAAAATACGACCAGTTCCAAGCCATGGGCGTAGAGGTCTATTCCGTAAGTACAGACTCTCACTTTGTACATAAAGCGTGGCACGATGCTTCCGAAAGCATCCGCAAGATTAAATACCCGATGTTGGCAGACCCGACAGGAACATTGAGCCGTGCATTCGGTGTGATGATCGAAGAAGAAGGTATGGCTTATCGCGGTACATTCCTTGTAAATCCTGAAGGAAAAATCAAGATTGCCGAGATTCAGGACAACAACATCGGACGCAATGCGGACGAACTGCTCCGTAAGGTGGAAGCTGCGCAATTCGTAGCCACTCACGACGGTGAAGTCTGTCCCGCCAAATGGAAGAAAGGCGGTGCAACGTTGAAGCCGAGCATCGATTTAGTCGGCAAGATTTAATCGTACCCCCATACGATAGACATTACTATGTAAAGACTATCTCCATTTCTTCCTTGCAAGAGTACAAGAAATGAGATAGTCTTTTTTTATACTCCAACATTTAAAAACCTGCATCATCATGTTAGAAGCAACTATATTAGACCAAGTGCGGAGCATATTCCAACCATTGGAAGCCCGCTATACCTTTCACATCACCTGCAATCCGGAACATGAACAGGCCGGTGAGATGATTGATTTTCTGAATGACATAGCGAACTGTTCCGACAAACTGTCCTGCCAGGTGACCGAAACCGATGAGCCCAAACTGGAGTTTACGCTCCTGAAAGAAGGGAAAGAAACCGGAATAAAATTCCGTGCCATTCCGGGCGGACATGAATTCAGTTCGCTGCTTCTTGCCGTGCTAAACGCCGATGGAAAGGGCAAAAATCTCCCGGACGAGGGTATCGGCCGCCGCATCAAGGCATTGCAAGGCCCAATCCATCTGCAAACCTATGTGTCACTGGCCTGTACCAACTGCCCGGACATTGTGCAGGCGCTCAATGCCGTAGCACTGCTGCATCCCCATATCACCCACGACACAATAGACGGAGCCGTCTTTCAGGAAGAAGCGGATGTGCTGAAAATACAAGCCGTACCGTCCGTTTACGCCAATGGGAAGCAACTTCATGTGGGACGCGGTTCTTTAGGAGAACTCCTGAAAAAACTGGAAGATACCTTCGGCAGCCTGCCGCAAAAGAATGCAGCACCCGTCTTAAGGGAGTTCGACGTGCTGGTCCTGGGCGGGGGTCCTGCCGGGGCTTCGGCAGCCGTTTATTCCGCCCGCAAAGGATTGCGCGTAGCCATTATTGCCGAACGAATAGGCGGACAGGTAAAAGAAACCGTAGGCATCGAGAACCTCATCTCCGTACCCCGGACAACAGGTTCACAGCTTGCCGACGCACTCAGGACGCACATAGAACATTACCCGATAGAGATTTTTGAAGACCGGAAGATTGAAAGAGCAGAGCTTCAGGGCAAAGAGAAAAAGGTTTTCTCCGGTGGCGGAGAAACGTTTACAGCCCCTGCGGTAATCATTGCCACAGGCGCAAGCTGGCGTAAACTGAACGTAGAGGGAGAAGCCGAATACCTCGGACGCGGTGTAGCCTTCTGCCCGCATTGTGACGGCCCTTTCTACCAAGGCAAGCATGTAGCCGTCATCGGCGGCGGGAACTCCGGCATAGAAGCGGCCATCGACCTGGCGGGAATCTGCAGGAAAGTTACCGTTTTCGAATTTGCCGATACGCTAAAAGCCGACCAGGTATTGCAGGAAAAAGCCGGAAGCCTTCCCAACGTGGAGATATTCACTTCTTCACAAACCACCCGAGTGACGGGCGACGGAGAGAAAGTAACCGGTATCCGCATCAAAGACCGCATCACCAACGAGGAGCGCGACTATCCTTTGGACGGTATCTTCGTACAAATCGGCCTGGCAGCCAACAGCGCACCTTTCCGGGACGCATTGGAAACGACACCGACCGGTGAAATCAAGACTGACGCATTCTGCCGCACCACGCTTCCGGGTGTTTATGCAGCCGGAGACGTGTCCGACGTACCCTACAAACAGATTATCATAGCTATGGGTGAAGGGGCCAAAGCGGCATTGTCCGCTTTCGACGACCGCATCAGGGGAATCGCATAACCGGCTATTTTCCGGAAACGATTTTCAGTTCCCGTATCAAATCTCCGGCTTTGCCGTACTTCTCTATCATGAACAGGATGTAGCGCACATCGACCCCGATGCAGCGCTGCATCTTCGGTTCATAGAGTATATCGCTGCTCATCGCTTCCCAATTGCCGTCAAAAGCCAGTCCCAGAAGTTCGCCTCTGGCATTGAACATGGCGCTTCCCGAATTGCCGCCGGTTATATCGTTATTGGAGATAAAGCAAACGTTCATTTCTCCCTTTTCACCGGCATATCTGCCAAAGTCGCGGTTGGAGAACAAAGAAAGAAGTTCCGGCTGCACCTCAAAATCCACATCGCCTGCATGGGTCTTTACCTTTTCAAGAATACCTTTGGTCGTGGTATAATAATCGTATTCAGCACCGTCAAACGGGGTGTATCCGCATACCGTACCGAAGCTCAAGCGCATGGTGGAATTGGCGTCCGGATAGAAATTACGCGATGAATACATCCTGCGTACGGCAGCATTCAGCAAGCGCTCATTACGGGCGATATTCATGGCGGACTCTCTCGTCTGCATATTGATTTCAAACATCTTGCCAATCAGGTCTATGCCCAGGTTTATGGCAGGGTCGTCATAGATGTTATAGGTAGTGTCCCGCTCCAGAAAACGTTTTAATCCGCGAGGGGTAGTCAGTTCCGAAGCGGCATACAAACTATCCGCATAAGCCTTGTCGTTACCGCCGTACCGGGTGGCAATCGTACCGTAAAACTCCGGTAAATAGGTAGAATCGACCTTGGAACGATATTCTTTCACCATGGCGGTAAAGACTTTCTTGTCGATTTCCAAATCCAGATTGGCGTACTTTTCTACAATTGCTTTCAGATTGGCCTCAACCGTTTTCCGTTCCCCTTCAAAATCAAAATTCAAAATGGACAACGCCAATTGTATCAGTTCAGGACCATTCAGGAAAGATTCGGCAAAATAGGCCAAAGCACGGTTGGCTTCACGGGTATTTTTATAGTCCAGTTCCAAATCGGGAAACAGCCGCAACAGCTTCTCACGTTCTCCGGGTGTCTGTTGTATCCAGCGGCGAAGCTCCCGCTCCATGGCACGCTTCTTTTCCAAGACATGCAATTTCCGGATAGCCCGGTTCACCCCGATGCTGTTCTTCCAGTAATTGGAGCTTTCATCGTATTTGGAAGCATACTTTATGCGGATACTGTCCCGCCTGTCCATTTCGCGCTTCCAGATAGCCTGCTTGATGCCCCGGACATCTATTTGTGCCTGATTGCCGTTGTTCATCATCTCTTCGATGCCAAACGAAGAGAGGTAACGCTCCGTGCTGCCCGGATAGCCCAATGTCATGCAGAAAGAACCCTCTTTATACCCGTCCAGAGAAATCGGCGCTACGTATTCGGGACGATAAGGGACGTTTTCCGGCGAATAATCCGCCGGGCGGTTGTTCTTACCGGCATAGATGCGAAATACGCAGAAATCGCCCGTATGACGCGGCCACACCCAATTGTCCGTATCCCAACCGAACTTGCCTACCGAGGAAGGCGGTGCAAATACCAGCCGGACATCGTTATAGTCGCGGTAAACAGACAGCCAAAACTCATTGCCGCCATAGTACGCATCTACAATTCCCACCAAAGTAGAGTCCTTACGCGCCACTTCCTCACTGATGGCAAACATCACCGAATCCACCGCACCGGAACGCTCCGGCTCGGTCATCTCCGGCTTTACCGCACCAAGCACCCGTTTCGTTACATTCTCCGTCCGCAGCAGAAAGCGGACATAAAGCTCCGGATTCGGCAGTTCCTCGCTGCGGTTACGTGCCACAAAGCCGTCTTTCAGATAGTCATGCTCCACGGAAGAATGCTGCTGGACGCTGCTGAAACCGCAATGGTGATTCGTAAATACCAGTCCGTCTTCCGACACGACCACCCCCGAACAGAAACCGCCGAAACTCACTACGGCATCTTTCAATGAGGGACGTCTGGAACTGTATAGCTTGTCTGCCGGCATTTGCAAACCGAGCTCTTTCATTGCCCGGCGCGTCTGTTTATTCAGATTACCCAGCATCCACATGCCCTCATCCGCCTGCACCACCCACGCAGAAAGGCAGCAAACAACCACTGCTACAAATCTCAAAATCATATCGTTCTCTACTAAACTTTATATAAGTTTGCCTGCCCGTTTTGTATTCCCACACCGACAGCCTGTGCGGCCGGACGCTTCTCTTTCACCGCCTCCGGACATCACTCCGCAATCAGCCTCAGCTTTTCGGAACCCGTACGCGCTCTCAGCCATTCGGTTATTTTCTCCCTTTCACGGGCATCCGGATGCTTGCCGAACTTCAGGACGGCAAGCGTAACGGTATCTATCCGTACCGAATCGACCGTCAGCTCAAGCGCGTGCGAAATGGAAACCGACTTGACGGAGGGATAAAGCACCTTCAGCTCAGGGATAATCTTTTTGCCCAATTCATCGTATTTACGGTACTGTTCCAAGTCCTTTTCCAAAGAAGAAATCTGCTGCTTCTGCTCCACAAGACGCTGTTCGCTGTTCTTGTAGAAATCTTCCATAACCATGGCGCGGATAGACGACATATCCAGCGACTCGTTATTCATTCCCTGGAGCACAACCAGCTTCGTATTGTCCAGTTTATAATCTTTCATTTTACTGCGGGCGATGGCAATAGAGGCTTCCGGCACTTCCTGACCTATCAGGACTACCCGTATCTCATGGTGCTTGCCCTCATGGTGGATTTTCTTATCCAATACCTGCGTATTCTCAAAGGCAAGCTGCTCGTTTACAAAGCGGTTGGCAGCGCTTTCAAAGAAGGTGTCCTGAATAATTCCCACTGTGAGATACACCGCCGGACACATCGTAAGGACAGCTATCAGCACGATATACTTCCGCACCTTCTTTTCACGGTTCTTATCCACAAACTCCTTGCGCTGGAAGTGCATTACCCGTACGCCGATAAAAGTAGCCAGACTGATGAATACGGAGTTAATGAAATAAAGGTAGAATGCACCGAGGAAATAAATCAGGTTTCCCGTTGCCAGTCCATAACCTGCCGTACACAGCGGCGGCATCAATGCCGTGGCAATGGCGACACCCGGAATCACATTGCCTTTCTCCTTCGTGGAGAGTGCCACTACTCCCGCAAGACCGCCCATCAGTGCGATGAATACGTCATAAATCGTCGGTGAGGTACGCGCCAGCAACTCCGACTGCCCCTCGGCAACCGGGCTCACCAGGAAGAAGACGGTAGCCGTGGTGACACTGAACAGCGTAGTTATCAGGAAACTTTTCAACGAGCGCTTCATCAGCTCGAAATCGTTCAGACCCACTGAAAGCCCCACTCCCATGATAGGTCCCATCAACGGCGAGATAAGCATCGCACCGATAATTACAGCGGTAGAATTGACATTCAGACCGAGTGAAGCCATAAAGATGGCAAATATCAGAATCCATAAATTAGCCCCTTTAAACTCGACACCCTTACGGATGGAGTCTACAGTGGCAAGTTCATTGTCTTTATCTTTGCGCAAATCGAGATACTCTTTCAGGAAGTTCTTGACGGCAAATACATTCCGGTTGGGATTGACAGGCTGTTCCATAAAAATAATTCTATTTTCGGATAAAACGATTGATAACAGGTATTTGACTAAGCGGCAAATCGCGCTTTATAATATAGGCTATAAACAGGCATAACAACAGCGTACGGAACGTCATACGCAGACAGATGTTTTCAATAGGTACACATTCCGCAGCCACATAAAGCACCGCAGCCAACAGCACATAGCATCCTATCGACTTTAAATCGTACTGAATCGGGTATTTCTTCTGACCGACAAAATAAGAGAGCAGCATCGCAACGCCGTAACCCGTAAATCCGGCCCATGCGCAAGCCATATACCCGAACTTCGGGATTAAAAAGATATTCATCACCACCAGAATCGTGCAGCCTATCAGTGAGAAATAAGCTCCCCAACGCGTTTCGTCAATCAGCTTGTACCAGAAAGAGAGATTGAAATAAATTCCCATGAAGATTTCCGCAGCCATTACAATGGGCACAACACGCAACCCCGGCCAATAGTCGCGGCCGATGATGTAGCGGAGAATATCCAGATAGAACATCACTGCCAGAAAAGCCACCAGTGTAAAGATGATAAAGAACTTCATGGCCTGCGCATACACCTGCTTGTTGTCCTTATCGCGGCTCTTGCCGAATACAAAAGGCTCGTAGGCGTAGCGGAAAGCCTGTGTCAGCATCGCCATCACCATGGCAATCTTGCTGGCGGCTCCATAGATACCGAGTTGTACGGTGGCTTCCGCCTGGTCGGGGTAGACAAAGGGAAAGATAATCTTGTCCGCCACCTGATTCAGGATGCCCGCAATACCCAGCACCAGCAACGGCAGGCTATAAGCAAGCATCCGCTTCAGCAGTTTCCTGTCCAGCACATAAGCGAAACCGCGCAATTCGGGTATCATGCACAGCATGATGGTAGAAGTGCACACAAGATTGAAGAGGAAGGCATACGCCACATCATCGCCCTTCATCCAGACATAATAAATCAGGTTCAAGGCTATGTTCAGGAAGATGAATAGCAGTTTGAGCGCTGCAAACTTGACGGGCCGTTTCTTATAGCGCAAATAAGCGAAAGGAATGCTTTGAATGGCATCCATCGCCACTACAATCATCATCATTCCCACGTACCAGGGATGCTCTCCATATTCCAGCCAGTCGGCAACCGGTTGAAGAAACAGCAGTCCCAGCGCAAGGAATGTCAGCGCACCGATGCCTACGCTGAGCAATGTTGTGGAATACACCCGCATCGGGTCGTCCTCTCCTTTATTGGCAAAGCGGAAAAAGCCCGTTTCCATGCCGCACGTCAGCAGCACCAGCAACAGTGCCACCCACGCATAGATATTAGTCACAACGCCATAGCCCCCCGACTGTGCAGACAAGGCCATGGTGTATACGGGCACTAACAGATAGTTGAGGAAACGCCCCACAATACTGCTCAACCCGTAAATGGCAGTTTCTTTTGCCAATGATTTCAATCCAGCCACGTTATTCAGTGTTTTATTATACTCTCTCTAACCGGTCGCTTATCAATAAGCGTCAATCATTAAATAACGTCTTCTGGCTATTGTAGAGGCTCCGCCCCAAATGTTTATAGGCCAGTTCCGTTACTTCACGACCGCGGGGAGTGCGTTTCAGGAAGCCTTCCTTTATCAGGAACGGTTCATAAACTTCTTCGATGGTTCCCGCATCTTCTCCCAAGGCCGTAGCGATGGTTGTAAGTCCCACCGGACCGCCCTTGAACTTATCGATAATCGTACAAAGTATCTTATTGTCTATCTCATCCAGTCCGTACTTGTCAATGTTAAGCGCCTCGAGTGCGAAATTGGCGATTTCCGTATCGATGCTGCCCGAACCTTTCACCTGTGCAAAGTCCCTCACGCGACGCAGCAAGGCATTGGCGATACGCGGCGTACCGCGACTGCGGCTTGCGATTTCCGAAGCGGCTCTTGTGGAACAGGGTACGTCCAGTATGCTTGCCGAACGGCGGATAATACCGCTCAGCACATCATCGTCATAATACTCCAGATGGAGATTGATGCCGAAACGGGCACGTAGCGGAGCCGTCAGCAAACCGCTGCGGGTGGTGGCCCCCACCAGCGTAAACGGATTCAAATCAATCTGTATGCTTCGCGCCGACGGGCCTTTGTCTATCATGATGTCGATGCGGTAGTCTTCCATTGCCGAATACAGATACTCTTCCACTACGGGACTCAGCCGATGTATCTCGTCAATGAAAAGCACATCGTTCGGTTCCAGGCTGGTGAGTACGCCTGCCAGGTCGCCCGGCTTGTCGAGCACCGGACCGGAAGTAATCTTGAAACCTACTCCCAATTCATTGGCTATAATGTTGGAAAGTGTGGTCTTTCCCAATCCGGGAGGACCGTGAAGCAACACATGATCCAGGGCCTCGCTCCTGAGACGGGCAGCCTTCACGAAAATGCGCAAATTATCAACCACCTTATCCTGTCCGCTGAAATCCTCGAAGTTCAAAGGGCGGAGAGCGTTCTCGAAGTCACGCTCCTTGCTGGTGAGCTGATGCTCGCGTATGTTAAAATCTTCTTGTTCCATTAAAATTCAATCTATACAACGACAAAGATAGTGCAAACCAAGAGCAGAATAAAATGAATCCATTCATTTTTTATATCGAAATGCCGCTTATCTCCGCTTCCGGACAAAGATAAAGAAATCTTTCAACGTTTCATAAACTCCTTCCTTTCTTCTTCCGGGAATTTCTCTATGGCATAGCGCAGCATTGTCCGCGGCATCACCTTGCTGTGTTTCTCAAGAAACTGCACCAGCAAATCCTTATCCCTCTTTCCCATCTCACGCAGCATCCAGCCCACCGCTTTCCGCATCAAATCGTGCGGATGGTGCAGCAACCGTTCCGAAAGCGCCAGAATATCGGTGAAATCACCGTTTTTGATAAGCGTATAAGTAGAAACCACCGCAATGCGTTGTTCCCAGAGCAACACACCGTCTGCCAGGCGATAAAGGTCGTCGCGGGATTTGTCTTTCAGATATTCTCCCACGATACCCGGAGCGGACAAGTCTACCAAATCCCAGTTGTTGATACGTGCCGTCTGCGAAAGGTAGAAGTCATAAATAAGCTTCCTTTCCTTTTCACCGCTTTTCTTAAAACGCTCCACCAGCATCAGCAAAGCACAAAGCCGGCACTCGTGCCACTGACTTTGCAGCAGTTCCGCCATTACAGCAAACGGAGCATCCTTGTGTTGCTTCGCCACCGTGCGGGTATTCGGAACCACTACACCCAGAAATTTATCGCCCTCGCCGTATTCTCCCTTTCCCGTCTTGAAGAAACGGGGAAGATATTCCCTTTTTACCGGATCGGCATACGTCTCCAATTCCCTTTGGATATCTGCGGCAATATCCGCTATTTCTTCCGTTGAAATCGGATTATTCTGCAGCGTGCCTGCCAACGGGATTTTCCTTTTTCTCATCACTCACCGTTTGATTTACATGTACTTGAATTATCTTGCCAGCAGACAAAAATACGACAAATCTATAGAAACTATGAAAAGTTATCTTTAATTTTGCAACAGATACACACTTTAGTCACTAAAAACGGAACACCATGCATAAAGTATTTTTAGGAACCGCCTGTTTCCTGTTTTCCGCCCTGTCGCTACATGCACAGTCCCCGCTCGAAAAAGGATTGCAAAGCATCAACCGTACTTCCGCAGAAGCCATTGTGGAGTTTCTGGCCGATGACGAACTGCAAGGACGCGAAGCAGGCATGCATGGTTCGCGGGTAGCAGCCCGCTACATCGTATCCTGCCTGAAAGAAGCCGGTATCCGCCCTTTGGACAAGAACGGCTATTACCAGCCTTTCGAGGCATATGCCAAGGAAAGGCAGCAACGCGGACGCTGGCAGGTACACCCCGACTCCGTTGCCGTACTGAAACAAGGCACGCACCGTTCCCTGAAAATGGATAATGTGCTGGCATACATTCCCGGCAAGCGCAGCGATGAATATGTCATTGTAGGCGCTCATTTCGACCACCTGGGCGTAGACGAAACGCTGGCGGACGATAAGATATACAACGGTGCGGATGATAACGCATCCGGCGTCTCCGCCGTATTGCAGATAGCACGTGCATTTGCCCTCAGCGGAGAAAAGCCGCTGAGAAATGTTATCTTCGCCTTTTGGGACGGCGAGGAAAAAGGATTGCTCGGTTCAAAACATTTCGTACAGCACTGCCCGTTTCTCAAACAGATAAAGGGTTATCTCAACTTCGACATGATAGGGCGTAACAACAAGCCCGAACAACCGCAGCACGTAGTCTACTTCTACACAGCCGCCCATCCTGCCTTCGGCGAATGGCTGAAACGGGACATCACCCGCTACGGACTGCAACTGCAACCCGACTACCGTCCCTGGGACAACCCCGTGGGCGGAAGTGACAATGCCTCGTTCGCCCGTTCCGGCATCCCCGTCATCTGGTATCACACCGACGGCCATCCCGACTATCACCAGCCGTCAGACCACGCCGCATTACTGAACTGGGAAAAAGTCGTGGAGATAACCAAGGCATCCTTCCTCAACGTATGGAATCTTGCCAACGAAAGCAACTATTAATATTTAAGAAGAAGAGTAAGGACACATGGTTTTAAATTACATCTGGGTAGCATTTTTCGTAATCGCCTTCATTGTAGCACTCTGCAAACTCCTGTTTATGGGAGATACGGAGATATTTACGGAACTTGTCAACTCTACATTCGACTCATCCAAGACCGCATTCGAAATATCACTGGGGCTCACCGGCATTCTGTCCTTATGGCTGGGCATCATGAAAATCGGCGAGAACAGCGGTATGATAAACGCGCTTTCGCGCTGGCTGAGTCCCGTGTTCTGCCGCCTCTTCCCGGAAATTCCCAAAGGACACCCCGCCATGGGTTCCATTTTCATGAACCTTTCCGCCAACATGCTGGGGTTGGACAATGCCGCCACCCCGATGGGACTGAAAGCCATGAAAGAGCTTCAGGAGCTGAATCCGAAAAAAGATACCGCTACCAACCCGATGATTATGTTTCTGGTAATGAACACGTCCGGGTTGATACTGATACCCGTCAGCATCATGATGTACCGCTCGCAAATGGGCGCTGCGCAGCCTACGGACATTTTCATCCCTACGCTGATTACTACCGCCATCTCTACCATTGTCGGTGTCACCGCCGTCAGCATTGCGCAACGGATAAACCTGCTGAACAAACCCATTCTTATTCTGATCGGTTGCATCAGCCTGTTCTTCTCCGGGCTTATTTACCTGTTCACCCAAGTAAGCCGCGAAGAAATGGGCGTTTACTCCACGCTGGTTGCCAACATCATTCTCTTCACCATCATCCTGCTTTTCATCCTGTGGGGATTATGGAAAAAGATTAATGTGTACGATGCTTTCATCGAAGGCGCCAAGGAAGGATTTACAACCGCCATACGCATCGTTCCCTATCTGGTGGCATTCCTCGTTGGAATCGCCGTTTTCCGCACTTCTGGAGCGATGGATATCATCGTAAACGGCATCGGTTACATCGTCGGACTATCCGGAGCGGACACCGAGTTTGTAGGTGCGCTGCCCACTGCGTTGATGAAATCGTTAAGCGGCAGCGGGGCCAACGGACTGATGATTGATACAATGAAGCAATACGGTGCCGACTCTTTTGTCGGCCGCATGAGCTGCGTGGCACGCGGCGCCTCGGATACCACGTTCTACATCCTTGCCGTCTACTTCGGCAGCGTAGGCATCACGAAAACCCGCAACGCCGTCACCTGCGGCCTGATAGCCGACTTTTCCGGTATCATCGCCGCTATCATCATCAGCTATATATTCTTCTTTTAAAAAAAACTGGAAATAGTATGATAAGTTATCAGACAGACGGCATCGAAATGCCCGCAATCAAGAAGCGCGAAACAACGGAATGGATCAAAGCCGTTGCCGCCACCTACAACAAGAGAATCGGCGAAATAGCCTACATCTTCTGTTCGGACGAGAAAATCCTCGAAGTGAACCGCCAGTACCTTCAGCACGATTACTACACGGACATCATCACTTTCGACTACTGCGAAGGCAACCGCCTGAGCGGCGACCTCTTCATCAGCCTGGATACGGTACGCACCAACGCCGAACAGTTTGCCGGCAATGACTACGAACGGGAGCTGTACCGCGTCATCATCCACGGCATCCTGCACCTTTGCGGCATTAACGACAAAGGACCGGGAGAACGGGAAATCATGGAAGCCGCCGAAAACAAGGCGCTCGCCATGCGATAAAATCGACCTTTCCGAAATTACTGATAATCAGATATACAATAGCTTTTCATCAGTAATTTCGGAGGTTTATATGTTATATCTTCATTTCTTCACCGAAAAACGATAGATACAATGACTGTCATACTTCTCCCCGGGCTTTAACAATGCCGAAGGCCATTCCGGTTTATTGGGAGTATCTGGATATTTTTGCGTTTCCAAACAGACGGAAACACGATGGTCATATACAAAGCCTTTCTTCCCAGTTAATGTACCATCAAGAAAATTACCAGTATAAATCTGAATACCCGGTTCATTGGTATAAACATCAAGAACAATACCCGTCACGGGAGACTCAAGAGTTGCGCACGGACGAGTGATATCACCTTTCGTATTAAGTACCCAATTGTGGTCATATCCTTTACCGTTCTTCAATTGTTCAAATTCATTGTCAATACGAGCACCAATGGCTGTAGGAGTACGAAAATCCATATCCGTACCTTCTACAGAAGCAATCTCACCGTTCGTCATAAAAGTACTATCTACAGGAGTATAGGCATCTGCATCAATAGTGAGCAGATAATCCGAATTAGACTTGGAAGGGTCACCGTCCAGATTAAAATAAGAATGGTTCGTCATATTGACAACAGTGGTACGGTCCGTTTCAGCACTATAACGAATGTCGATAGCATCATCATCTGTCAGTGAGAAAACAACCTTACAGGTCAGATTACCTGGGAATCCCTCCTCTCCATCTTTCGAAAGATAAGCTAGTTCCAGAACCTGATTGCTTAATTGGCGAGCATCGAACACTTGATATTGGTATCCCTTGGGACCACCATGCAGGCAGTGACCATAATTGTTGCGCGGCAACCGATACTCTACCCCATCCACCGTAATCTTACCCTGATTAATTCGGTTGGCATAACGACCGATGGTAGCACCGAAATCCGAAGGAAATTTGATGTAGTCCTGAATGGAATCGAAGCCCAGCACCACATCACGCATAACGCCAT